>SAMEA103957795__coassemble_91_pt1 | contig 59479 bp, 43 predicted proteins | sample SAMEA103957795__metabat2_low_PE_009 | metagenome-assembled genome bin SAMEA103957795 (sample SAMEA103957795) | gut metagenome | biome: gut; material: feces | host: Canis lupus familiaris | collected 2014
GCATGGGGCTTTCGCCGTTGCGGCCGAAAAGTACTTGCAACAGGTCGGTCTGTTCGGATTTGGTGGGCAGACCGGTGGCAGGACCACCGCGCTGCACGTCGAGTACCACCAGCGGCAGTTCCATGATGACGGCCAGGTTCATGGCTTCCGACTTGAGGCAGATACCTGGACCGGAGGTGGAGGTAACAGCCAGGGCACCGGCAAAGGAGGCTCCTACAGCCGAGGCACAGCCTGAAATCTCGTCTTCGCATTGTACGGTTATCACACCCAAGGATTTGTGCTTGGAGAGTTCGTGCAATACGTCGGTAGCTGGTGTGATGGGGTAGGAACCCAGATATAGACGAAGACCGGCTTTTTCGGCTGCTGCTATGAAGCCATAGGCGGTGGCTTTGTTGCCGGTGATATCCATGTAACGTCCGGGGACGGTGTGCTTGCTTTCTATGCGGTATGTATTGGGTACGCTGCAGTGTGTGTTGTGTCCGTAGTCGTAGCCGGCGTGGATGACGCGGATGTTGGCTTCGGCAATGGCTGGCTTCTTGGCGAATTTCTCGTGGATGAAGTCTTCTACCATTTTCAGGTCGCGGTTGAACAGCCAGCACACCAGTCCCACTGCAAACATATTGCGGCATTTCAGGATGGATTTGTTGTCCATCTCGGTATCTGCCAAGCAGTCTTTAACCATTTGTGAGATAGGAGCGGCTATGACATCTTGCTTGATGCCCATCTCCTTGATCGGATTATCGGTCTTGAAAGCTGCTTTCTCCAAGTCTGATTTCTGGAAGGCATCGGTATCGATGATGATGCAGGCTGTGGGCTTGGCGAATTTATATTGTGTTTTCAGGGCGGCGGCATTCATGGCTATCAGGACATCGCATAAATCGCCAGGTGTATAGACCTTGTCTGCACCAATGTGTACCTGGAAACCTGAAACGCCCGTTAGTGAACCTTGCGGAGCGCGAATGTCTGCCGGATAGTCGGGGAACGTACTGATGTCGTTGCCTACTGTAGCCGAAACTGTAGAAAAAATATTGCCGGCGAGTTGCATTCCATCGCCAGAGTCACCGGAAAAGCGGACTACCACTTGATCCAGCTCTTTGACAATCATTTCGTTTGCCATAATGTAGATTTAATGTGAATGAATATTTGATGGATTACTTTCTGTAATCGTCAACGGCAAATTTCGCAAAGTTAATCGGATTAACAAAACTTTTCTTCGGAAAATCAATAGAATACATTATCTTTGCAACTCGTAATTAGAATCTTTGCATTTTCTGTGCAAAAGGGCCTTGTAGTTCAACGGATAGAATAGAAGTTTCCTAAACTTTAGATAGGGGTTCGATTCCCCTCGGGGCTACAGAGAATGGAGGGGTGAAAACACCCATTTAAAAAGAGTTACCCTTGTTACAGCTGTCTGTAGCAGGGGTAACTCTTTTTTTTGAGTATTCGGTATGCCTCTTCGATTAGTACTGCTTTGCTTGGCAGGAGAATAAAATAAGGAGGACCTATGTTCATAGGCCCTCCTTATCTATTGTGTCTGTCTGTAGACTTGTTTATTTGTTTTCTTCGGGTTCGTTGTTCTTCTTAATCAGCATGTATGCTATCGGAGAAGCAATGAACAGTGAAGACAGGGTACCAAATACGACACCCAGAATCATGGCGAATGCAAAACTGCGGATAGAATCACCACCTAAAATAAAGATACACAGCAATACAATCAAGGTACTCAGTGAAGTGTTGATGGTACGAGCCAGTGTAGTGTTCAGTGAATCGTTGAACAGTTGCAACTTGTTGCGCTTCGGATACAGACCAAAGAATTCACGTACACGGTCGAAGATTACCACCTTATCGTTGATAGAGTAACCGATGGCTGTCAGGATAGCACCGATAAAGGTCTGGTCGATTTCCAAAGAGAATGGAACGATGCCCCACCACATAGAGTACATACCCAGAATCATGACGGTATCGCATGCCAGAGCAGCTACCGAACCGATACTGTAGGCGATGTTGCGGAAACGCAACAAGATGTACAGACCAATGGCAATCAGAGCCAATACCACTGACCAGATAGCAGATACCTTGATGTCGTCGGCAATGCTCGGACCTACTTTCTGTGAACTGATGATACTACCACCTGTATGGTTCTCACGGTCGATGAATGTCTCTAAAGAGATATTCTGAGTGAGCAGCGGTTTCAGCGTTTCATACAGATAGGCTTCGATTTCAGAGTCTACGTTGTTGCCTTCTTCTTCGATGCGGTAGTTCGTGCTGATACGTACTGTTTTCTTATCTGTGCCGATAGCGATTACGCTTACGTTGGCATCGCCAAATTTGCTGGCAATCAGCGTGCGAACTTGTTCGGGCTCGGTTTCTTTCTCGAACTGTACCTTGAAGTTACGTCCACCGGTGAAGTCGATGCTCTGGCTCAGTCCGCGTGTCATCAGGAAGCCGATAAAGATTACCAAAGCAGCACCTGTAATGCTCATCCAAACCTTGTTGCGACCCATGAAATCGAAGTGGGTATTGGCCATCAGGTTCTTGGAGATGCCGGTGCTGAAAGTAAGGTTCAGCAATTTGTCTTTGCTCATGAAGTGCTCGTAGAACAAGCGGGTCATGAACACGGCTGTAAAGAATGAAATCAAGATACCGATAATCAGGGTGGTGGCAAAACCACGGATAGGTCCTGTACCGAAGTTGAACAGGATGATACCGGTGATGATAGAAGTCAAGTTAGAGTCGAAGATGGCAGAGAAGGCGTTGGAGTAACCATCGGCCAAGGCTTTCTTCACACCCTTGCCGGCACGAAGTTCTTCTTTGGTACGTTCATAAATCAATACGTTGGCATCCACAGCCATACCCAGTGACAATACCATACCGGCAATACCGGACATCGTCAAAGCAGCCTGGAAGGAAGAAAGAATACCCAGCGTGAAGAACAGGTTCAGAATCAAAGCTCCGTTGGCTACCATGCCCGGGATGAAACCGTACATAGAGCACATGTAAATCATCAGCAATACCAATGCTACGATGAAGGATACGATACCGGCATTGATAGATGCCTGACCGAGTGACGGACCTACGATGTCTTCCTGTACGATGTGGGCCGGAGCCGGCATCTTACCTGATTTCAATACGTTGGCCAAGTCTTTGGCTTCTTCCGGAGTAAAGTGACCGGTAATCTGTGAACGACCGCCTGTAATCTCATTGCTTACGTTGGGAGCAGAGTATACATAGCCATCCAATACGATAGCGATGTTGCGGCCAATGTTCTGCTTGGTGAGTTGAGCCCAGCGGCGAGCACCATCGGTATTCATCACCATGCTTACAGCCGGATGACCGTATTGGTCGAATTCGTCGGTAGCATCCACTACTACGTCGCCTTCCAGCGGAGCTTTGCCGTTGCGTTCGGTAGAACGGATGGCATATAATTCAAAGGTTTGAGCTTTCGGGTCGAAAGATACCGGAGATACCCCCCATTTCAAGCGTAAGTCTTTCGGCATGTCTGCTTGTACCTCTTTCATTTGGAGGTATTTGTTGACTTCAGCTGTATCTTTATGGTTGGCATAACCTACTACCGGACCTCCGTTGGGGTTTACCTGCAGGATAGCCAGCAAAGGATGTTCTTTCTTGATTTGAGCCAGCGTAGCTGCATCATCCTGACTTTGACCTTTCAGAGCAGCTGCAATGCTGTCGGCAGAGCTTACGACTTTCTTGTCTTCAGTAGCTTTTTCTGCTTCAGCTTCAGGCTCGTTGGCAGCCAAGAGTGTGCGAAGCTTAGCGTCAACTGATTGCATGTAAGGAGCGATGTCTTTGGAACTGTAAGTTTCCCAGAATTCCAGGTTAGCAGAACCTTGGAGTAATTTTCTTACACGCTCGGGTTCCTTGATACCCGGAAGTTCCACCATGATGCGGCCCATCTTGTCTTCCAGGCTCTGGATATTGGGCTGAACCACACCGAAACGGTCGATACGAGTGCGGAGCACGTTGTAAGAGTTGTCGACTGCTGCCTTTACTTCTTCACGAAGTACTTTTTCTACTTCAGCGTCGGTAGACTTCTGGTTGATTTTGTCTTTCAACTGTTGGGTAGCAAACAACTGGGCCAATGTAGCATCAGGAGCCAGTTTGTGATATTCGTTGATAAACAGCGTGATGACGTCTTGTTGGCTGGTAGTAGCCAGACGGGCTGCTTCGGCCAATGCTTTGTTGAAAGCTTCATCTGGTTTGTTGTCAGCCAAGGCCTTAATGACATCCGGTACAGAAACCTCGAGGATGACGTTCATACCACCCTTTAAGTCCAGACCTAAACTGATTTCCATCTCACGACATTGTTTCAGCGTCCAGTTCCACAACCATACTTTCTCGTTGGATAACGAGTCCAGATAGTCTTGTGCCACTTTCTCATCTCCGTTAGCCAGCTCGTATGCCTTACTTGTATAATGGCGAGTGACAAAAGAGAAGGAGAGGTAGAAGATGCACACAAGTGTGAGCAGTAACGCAAAAACCTTTACAAATCCTTTGTTTTGCATGTTAGTTTTTAGTTTATTATTATTACTTTTTTAATGAATTCCAAATCCATACAAGGCTGCAAATATAGTTTTTTTTTCACATTTGGAAGTAAAAGGTAGTCAAATATTTGCATTCTTATTTCATTCCGCGGTTTTTTAACATCGGCTCTAATTGAGGCTCTGCTCCACGGAAGTTGCGGTAAAGTGTCATGGCTTCTTCGCTGTCTCCTTTTTCCAAAATGTTGCGACGGAAGAGGCTGGCAGTGTTCGGGTCGAAGATGCCGTGTTCTTTGAAAGCTTCGAACGCATCGCTGTCTAATACATTGGCCCACAGATAGCTGTAGTATCCAGCTGCATATCCGCCGATGATGTGGCTAAAGTAAGTAGTGCGGTAGCGTGGAGCGATTTGTGGTATCAGCCCCAATTTGTCCATGGCTTCTTTTTCGTAGGCTACTACATCCAAGCCTTGTGTATCGGTCAGGTTGTGCAGATTCATATCCAGAATAGCGGCTGCCATCAGTTCGGTGGTGATGAAGCCCTGATTGAAAGTCTTCTGTTTACGGATTTTTTCAATCAGTTCATCGGGTATGGTGTTGCCTGTCTGATAGTGGCGGGCATACATTTTCAATACCTGAGGTTCTGTGGCCCAATGTTCGTTGATTTGTGAGGGAAGCTCTACGAAGTCGCGCACCACATTGGTTCCTGATGTGCCTTTGTATTGGCATTTGGTAAGCAGTCCGTGCAGTCCATGACCGAATTCATGGAAGAGAGTTTCTACTTCGTCCAAGGTCAGCAGTGACGGAGTGTCGCCTACCGGTTTGGTAAAGCTGGCCACATTGCATACCAACGGACGGATGTCTCCTTGCTGTTCACGGTAGTTGCTCATCCAGGCACCTCCACTTTTGCCGGCACGCGGGAAGTAGTCTACATAGAAGATACCAAGATGTGATCCGTCGGCATCTTTCACTTCGAACACTTCTACGTCGGGGTGATAGACCGGGATGTTGTGTAGCGGTGTCAGGGTGATGCCATACAGCTTGTTGGCCACGGCAAAGGCTCCTTCGCGCACATTTTCCAATTTGAAGTAGGGCTTGAGTTCTTCTTCATCCAAATCGTATTTGGCTTTCCGTAGTTTTTCGGTATAATACCACCAGTCCCATGCTTCCAGTTTTTCACCTTTACCTTCTTTGTCCATCAGTTCTTGTAGTTCTCGGGCTTCGGCCTTGGCTTTGGGCAGGGCATATTGCCAAAGGTTGTGCAAGAAGTCCATGACAGTTTCAGAATTCTTGGCCATGGTATTGTCCAACACAAAGTTGGAATAGCAGTCAAAACCTAAAAGTTTGGCTTTTTCCAGGCGTAGGTTTACAATGTCACGGATGATTTTCTTGTTATCATTCTTGTCGTTGTTGTTTCCACGCTGGATGTATGCTTTGTATATTTGTTCGCGCAGGTCTCTGTTGTCGGCATATTGCAGCAGCGGCAGGCGGCTGGCATTGTGTAGGGTAAACAACCATTTGCCTTCTTGGCCGGCAGCCTGCGCTTCGGCAGCTGCGCTTTGCTTGAACCATTCCGGCAGTCCGCTCAATTCGGATTCTTGATCTACCAGTAGTTGGAATTCATTGTTTTCGTTCAAGATGTGGTTATCGAATTCCAGGCCCAGCGTAGACAGTTGTTTGTTGATTTCGCGCAGGCGTGCTTGCTGCTCAGCATTGAGGTTGGCGCCGGAGCGTACGAAATCTTTGTAGGTGTTTTCCAGCAAGCGACGTTGCTCTCGGGTTAGCTGGATGCTGTCTTTTTGCAGATAGACGGTTTTTACTTTCTGAAACAATTGGCTGTTCAGTTGGATATTGTCGCTGTGTTCCGACATCAGAGGAGCCAGTTTGATGGAGAGAGCGGTCAGTTCATCGTTGGTTTCGGCGGAAGTGAGGTTATAGAATACACCACCCACACGGTCCAGGATAGGAGAACTGTTGTCTAAAGCTTGAATGACATTCTGGAAGGTTGGTGCTTCCGTGTTTTGCACGATGGCATCAATCAGCTTGTTTTGTTCTTCTATACCTTTTAAGAAGGCAGGTTCGTAGTGTTCCATCTTGATTTGGTCGAATGGTGGAACGCCAAATGGTGTTTGGTACTCACTTAAAAACGGATTTTGTTCCGTGGACGTTGTGCAGGAATACATCATACAACTTGCTGCTAACATTAAAAAACTTTTTCTCAACATGATATAAGATTAATGGTAATTCTTATTAAGATTAGTAAATGAAGGCTCTGTCAACGCTTGCTGGCATCGAACAGGCTCTTTTTCTCTTCCGAAGTAAGGCTTTCATACCCGGATTTCTTCAGTTTGTCCAAAATACGGTCTATTTCATCATTTTGGGCTTTTTTATGACTGTTGTAATCGTAGTCGTTCCGACGTTTTCCGCCACTCTTTATATTCATCTTTGTGTGGTAGCGTTTCTTTTTAAAGAGTGAGGTCAGCCCGTCAATACATCGGTTGATGAGGAGGCTCAGGTCGGTGCCTTTATCCAATGTCCGTGCAAAAGCCAGTCCGGCCAAAGCACCTCCTACGTGTGCTATGTGTCCGCCGGCATTGCTGGAGGTGAGAAATAAAAAGTCGAGTCCAATGACAATGAGTGCCAGATACTTTAAAGGAAGGGTACCCAGTAATAACAACCGGATGGGTACATTGGGGGCTCTATAGGCCGTGGCTGCCACGATGGCCAGTACCGAAGCGGATGCTCCCAGCAGGTAGGAATACGAAATCATGGGGGCGAAATAGGGAAAGATATTATATGCCAGCAAATATAGTAGCCCTCCGCATATTCCTCCTAGTATATATAAGCCGCGTAGATGCTTGGATGAGAAGAACTGTAGAAACAGTTCGCCAAACCAATACAGCCACAGCATATTGAAGAGTATGTGTAGCAGGCCTGCATGCATGAACATATACGTAATCAGTGTCCAAGGTTGGCAGAGGAATTGACTGATAGATGCCGGCATCTCCAACCATTGCAACAAATAGTCGACAGGGCAGTTGAACAACTGTAAGACAACTGCCAATAGGGCGGTTAGTATAAATACGCCAACATTAATGAATATCAGACGGATGTGAGTGTTTCCGTTCTGATACGTTCTTTTTAAATCAGTTATAATAGTAGCCATGGTTCTTGTTCTTGTTTCTCCAATAGAGTATGATGATAAATCCGAAAATCATGCCGCCCAAGTGGGCAAAATGAGCCACGTTGTCACCGGGGTTGTTGGCCAGTCCGGAGAAGAGTTCTATCAAGGCATAGCCGATGACGAAATATTTGGCTTTGATGGGCATGGGGAGGGGAAAGACAAACATGGGTTGGTTAGGGAAAGTCATACCAAAGGCCAATAAAATGGCATAAACGGCTCCAGAGGCCCCTACAGTAAATCCGTTTAAGGTAGCGTTGAGGCTGCCTAAAATGGGATCTGTATAGTTCATGCTCCGTTGTAGGATGTTAGCACCCTCTTGCTGTATTTGGGTCACTACGTCGGCAGGCAGGCCCGACTGCAGGGTGTAGTAACTGATACCTGTAACCAACTCCTGGATAAGACCGGCGCCGATTCCGCAGACCATGTAATAGAACAAGAAGCGTTCTGAGCCCCATACTTGTTCTAGAATTCGCCCGAACATCCATACTGCAAACATGTTGAAAAACAGATGGCTGAAGCTGCCATGCATGAACATGTAGGTGATGAGTTGAGATAAATTGAAGTGATCTGAAAGGATGAAGTGTAACCCCAAAAACTGATTGAGGTCGTATTGATAACTTTCGGCTACAATCATGCCCATAAACATCAGTGTATTGATGATGAGCAGATTCTTGGTAACAGGTGGAATATGATTCATAAGCATTTATTTTTCAATCAATAAGTTGCAAAAATACGAATTAATTCCTTGTTTCTATAGAAAATAGACTGACTATTCTCCAAAAAAGTTTGTAAAGGGCTGTTTTTTTACTGTTTTTATTTGATATTCAGAAATATTGCCTTGCTTTTGCCGGGCGGTGTGATAGATTGTTATCTTGTGGGTAAGTTTATATGGACTTGCTGGTAGGTCTTAGTACATTCTCTGTATCAGAATGTTTGCTGTAAGTAAGCTGCAATCTTGCCATAAAGCAGCGGATTGAGATTTTAGACAAAATAAATGTAAAGTTCAAGGCTGGCTCTGATTTGGCAATTGATTGATTTATCGGGGCTTCAAGGAATGTACATCCCTCTGGAATAAGTTGTCTTTTTTTCGGTTTTCCGAAGAAAAGACAATTTTTTTATGTTACCTTTGCAGTCTAAGAATATACTTATTAATCATGAATATAGAACAGAAATTGCTCTCTTCCGTTACAAACGGATTGAAGGCACTTTACGGTCAGGAAGTTCCGGCCGCACAGGTGCAGTTGCAAAAGACCAAAAAAGAGTTTGAAGGCCATCTGACGCTGGTTGTTTTCCCTTTTTTGCGCATGTCGAAAAAAGGACCTGAACAGACCGCACAGGAGATTGGCGAGTATTTGAAAGCCAATGAGCCGATGGTGGCTGCTTTCAATGTAATCAAGGGTTTCTTGAATCTTACTATCGCCTCTTCTGCCTGGATTGAATTACTGAATGATATCCATGCGGATGCGCACTATGGTATCATCGCAGCCGACGAACATTCTCCGCTGGTAATGATTGAATACTCTTCTCCGAATACCAATAAACCGCTTCACTTGGGGCACGTGCGTAACAATCTGTTGGGTAATGCCCTGGCCAATATCGTGGCGGCTAATGGTAATAAGGTGGTGAAAACCAATATTGTAAACGACCGCGGTATCCATATCTGTAAGTCGATGTTGGCTTGGCTGAAATATGGTGAAGGTGAAACACCTGAATCGTCGGGTAAGAAGGGTGACCATCTGATAGGCGATTACTACGTGGCCTTCGACAAGCACTACAAGGCAGAAGTGAAGGAACTGATGCAGCAATATCAGGCGGCTGGCATGAATGAGGAAGAGGCTAAGGCGAAGGCTGAAGCAGAATCGCCTCTGATGAAGGAAGCTCGAGAGATGTTGGTGAAGTGGGAGGCTAACGATCCTGAAGTACGTGCTCTGTGGAAACGTATGAATGATTGGGTGTATGCCGGTTTCGATGAGACCTACCGTATGATGGGGGTATCGTTTGATAAGATTTATTATGAATCCGAAACTTATCTGGAAGGTAAGGAGAAGGTGATGGAAGGTTTGGAGAAAGGTTTCTTTTATCGCAAAGAGGATGGCTCGGTTTGGGCTGATTTGACCGGTGAAGGACTTGACCATAAATTGCTGTTGCGTGCTGACGGTACTTCGGTTTATATGACGCAGGATATCGGTACGGCTAAATTACGTTTTGCAGATTATCCCATCGATAAGATGATTTATGTGGTAGGTAATGAGCAGAATTATCACTTCCAGGTACTCTCTATCTTGCTCGACAAACTGGGCTTTGAATGGGGTAAGAGTCTGGTGCATTTTTCTTATGGAATGGTGGAACTTCCGGAGGGAAAGATGAAGAGTCGCGAAGGTACGGTAGTGGATGCCGACGATTTGATGGCAGAGATGATTGGTACAGCCAAAGAAACGTCGGGCGAATTAGGTAAACTCGATGGACTGACTCAGGCTGAAGCTGATAACATTGCCCGGATAGTAGGTTTGGGTGCTTTGAAATACTTCATCTTGAAGGTGGATGCTCGTAAGAACATGACCTTTAATCCGAAGGAATCAATCGATTTCAACGGGAATACCGGTCCGTTTATTCAATATACGTATGCCCGTATACAGTCGGTACTTCGTAAGGCAAAGGAAGCGGGTATCGACGTGCCGCAGCAGTTGCATGCTGGCATCGAACTGAGCGAGAAAGAAGAGGGATTGATTCAGATGCTGGCCGATTTCTCAGCTGTGGTGAAGCAGGCTGGTACAGACTACAGTCCGTCGGTGATTGCTAATTACTGTTATGATTTAGTGAAGGAATATAATCAGTTCTATCACGACTTCAGCATTCTGCGTGAAGAAAATGAAGCTGTGAAGGTATTCCGCCTAGCTCTTTCTGAGAATGTGGCCAAGGTGGTTCGTCTAGGTATGGGACTGTTGGGTATCGAAGTTCCGGAACGTATGTAATTCTTGGAATGATTTCCTCCAAAAAGAGAGAGCGCACTTACCGGTGCGCTCTCTCTTTTTGGAGGAATCTGTATCTTTATGCTGGCAATCAGCTCTTCTTTTTTGTATATCGGCCCCGTTTGGTTTTGCTGGCTCCTTTTTCTTCTTGCAGCTTAATCAGATCCAGACATGCCTGCAGACTTAAGTCTTGTGGAACAATGTCTTTGGGGATGCGATAATTATTGCCCTTGTAAGCAATATAAGGGCCGTAACGTCCGTTTAAGATTTCAAGTTCTGGCTCTTCTTCGAATTTCTTAAGATGTTTTTGAGCTTCTGCGGCTTCTTTGGCTTGTATCAGTTGAATGGCTGTATCCAACGTGATAGCTAGCGGGTCTTCTTCCTTGGGTAGAGATACATACAATTTATTGTAATGAATGTAAGGACCAAAACGACCGGCACCTACTGTTACGGGATAACCTTCATGTTCTCCCAAGGTGCGTGGCAGCTTGAATAAATCAAGAACTTCTGCCAGAGTTACCGTTTCGATGGACATCTCTTTCTTCAGCTGTGCAAATCTAGGTTTCTCTTCGTCATCGGCTGTGCCAATCTGTGCCACGGGGCCGAATCGGCCGATTTTTACAGATACCTGTTTGCCTGTGCCGGGTTCTTCTCCCAAGACTCTCTCACCTGCTTTATGGGTGCTTTTGGTAGCCAAAGTGTTTTCTACCGACGGGTGGAATTTCTTATAGAAATCAGCCAAGATAGAGGTCCATAGTTTTTCTCCTTCAGCTATTTCGTCGAACTGCTTTTCCACGTTGGCTGTGAAGTTGTAGTCCATGATGTTCGGGAAATACTCCAGTAAGAAATCATTTACCACCATTCCTGTATCTGTGGGGAACAGTTTGGATTTTTCGGCTCCTGCCATCTCTGTACGTAAGGTCTCGTCGATGCGTCCATCGTGCAAAGTCAGTATATTGTATTTCCGCTCTTCTCCTTGTTTGTCTCCTTTCTCTACGTATTCACGTTGCTGAATGGTAGAAATGGTAGGTGCATAGGTAGAAGGGCGGCCGATACCCAACTCTTCGAGTTTACGCACCAGGCTGGCTTCTGTATAGCGGGCCGGATGCTGGGTGAACCGTTCGGTAGCCACAATTTCCTGATGAGTCAGGGTCTGTCCTTTTTGTAAGGGGGGCAACAGGCGTGTTTCGTCTTCCTGTTCTGTGTCATCGTCGTAGGATTCACGGTATACTCGCAGAAAACCGTCGAATTTCACTACTTCGCCCACTGCACTAAAGGTTTCGGATTCATGGCTTATCTGAATGGTTACCGTAGTTTTTTCTACCTCGGCATCTGCCATTTGTGAGGCGATGGTCCGTTTCCAGATTAAGTCGTATAATCTTTTTTCTTGCGGAGTACCTTCAATCTTGGTGTTGCCCATATTGGTGGGGCGGATAGCTTCGTGTGCTTCCTGCGCACCTTTGGTTTTGGTAGCATAATGGCGGGTTTTTACGTAATTCTCGCCCATCAGTTCCGTAATGGCTTCCCTACAGGAATGGATGGCAAACTCAGAGAGATTCACTGAGTCTGTACGCATGTAGGTGATGTTTCCTGATTCATACAGCCGTTGGGCTACCATCATGGTTTGTGCCACGGTAAATCCGAGTTTCCGTGCCGCTTCTTGCTGAAGCGTAGAGGTGGTGAAGGGGGCTGCCGGACTCTTCTTTAACGGACGAGTATTGATGTCTCCGATAGTAAAGGAGGCTTTCAGACAGTTGTTTAAGAATTGTCTGGCTTCTTCTTGAGTTTTGAAGCGTTTAGATAATTCTGCTTTCAGTTCCACTTCTTTTCCGTCGGCATCTGGTACGGTAAAGGTGGCTGTCACCCGGTAGGCTGCTTCTGTCTGGAAAGCGTGTATTTCTCGTTCACGTTCCACAATGAGTCGCACAGCTACTGATTGTACGCGGCCTGCCGAAAGAGCAGGTTTTACTTTTTTCCACAATACGGGAGACAGCTCAAATCCTACTATACGGTCCAGTATGCGTCGAGCTTGTTGGGCATCTACTAGGTTGATGTCTATTTGGCGTGGGTGTTCTATAGCATTCAAGATAGCACCTTTGGTGATTTCATGGAACACGATACGCTTAGTATGTTCCGGTTGCAGCTGCAACACCTCTGATAAGTGCCAGGCAATGGCTTCTCCTTCGCGGTCCTCATCGGAAGCTAACCATACCATTTCGGCCTTTTCTGCTTCTTTCTTCAGTTCGGATACCACTTTCTGTTTGTCTGCCGGAATCTCGTAGTTAGGCGTAAAGTTATTGGCTACGTCTATGCTGAATTCTTTTTTCTTCAAGTCTCGTATATGTCCGTAGCTGGAAAGTACTTTGAAGTCTTTACCCAAAAATTTTTCAATGGTTTTAGCCTTTGCCGGAGATTCGACAATCACAAGGTTTTTCTGCATATTGTTTATTATTAAGAAGTCCCGTTAATGATTTAGTGCGCAAAAGTAGGAAAAAACCTATGTTTCACCTTATAATATAAATAGATTTTAGTAAAATAAACATTCTTAGAACTGGAAACATACCCCACCTATGAAGTTGAGTCCCATGGCTTGGCATCCCCAGTGATGAGCATAGTTTTGATTCAGTAGATTCTGGATGCGGGCATATACATTCATGAATTTAAACACTTGGTAGTGTCCTTCGGCATAGAGATTACTTACATCATCTAGTTTCTCTCCTTGTACTTTTTCACGGGTTATGTATTGATAGCCTACCTGAATCAGCAGGGGGGTGATGGGGCGTATGCCTGCTTCCACGTTGGCCTCTAATGTAGGTTTGAAACAAAGGGCCTCTTCTGCGTCTTTGTCTGTGCTCCAGTTGCGGTATACGCCTTTGGCTGTGAGATAGAATCGGTCTTTATAAGCATAACGGCTTTCCAGTCCTGCATATAGGTTTTCTGTATCTTGAGTTTCCCACAGTTGTCCTTCAATGAGGTCGTTTTTCAGATTCTGGTAGCCTCCGAAGACGTGAATCCACCATCCGGCTAGTGGGCTTGATCTAAAACCGATAGCAGCATTGAGCTGTTCATAGGTGGCGTCGGTCTGATGATTCAGCAGGCTGTAGGGAGAAAGATGTTCCAGTCTGCGGAAATCATTCAGAATTTTACCTCCTGTGGCTTGAGTATAAAACACATAGTTATTACCTATAGTTACTTGTGCTTTTACATCGGGGGCTACACGGAGTTTTTTGCCATACCCGAAGGCTGGGTCTACGTGGGCTCCTAGACGGATGTTCCAGTCGTCGTTCTGCCAGAGAAAATATGGGTTCAACTGCAGGGAGGTTTGATTTTTTAAGTTACCGTGTTGATAGAACTGATTGTCCATTTGTAAGAACAAGCCTACTCTGTACTGCTCATTAATGGGAGCGTTGACTTCCGCTTCTGTACGAAGGATGCTCTCTTGCAACTTTTGGTCCAGAACGTCATGTTGCCGTTGATACATAAGTAGGTTGGTAGCTGCTCGGAATTGGATGGGCTGTTCTGCGGCAGAGGCTACTCCTACGTGGAAGGCTCCGGAAGTAAATTTCTGTTTACCCACCAGAGAGATTGGCTCAAAATTGAAATTGCTCAGCCCGAAATCACCGGCTACATTCAATGCAAATTGTGAAAAGAGGTGAGTCCAATCTGCAGCAGCCTGTGTGCGGTAGAAACGAGAATCCCATTTGCCAGCCTCTTTGTCCATCTGTTCTCTTCGGCCGTCTTGTCCGGTCATCCCGAAGCGTATATTCACTCGGTCGCGGTCTGAACATTGCAGCCGGTAAGCGGCTAAGGCTTCCAGATTGCCATGGCTGCCATAGCCTAGCTTTACCTTCCCCGGAGCTACTTTTTCCGGCTTTTCTGTAGCCGTAAAAGCCTGCATATACTGATTGTTTACTTGGCCGGCAGGGCTGGCTTCCAATACATAGTTTACTGTTCTTTTAGGAGCAGTTAGTGGGGATACTGCCGGGATTACATTAATTTTGTTAGCGTCGGTAATTACCGGATTATACTCCTGTTCCACTACTACCATCCGGTTTAAGGTAGTGTCGTTGGGTTGTGTCTGGGCCCCTAAGGGTAGCCAGCAGGCAGCTGTACAAGCTGCTATCATGATTCTCCAGTTCATTCTTTTATGGTATTAAGTTTTTTCAATCTTTCTTCTATCATTCCGGCTATTTCGTCATCGGCCTGGTAGTTCTGTTGCAGGCTGAGCAGATATTGTCGGGCTTCCAGTTGCTTATTCATGGCTACATAGACATCTGATAGAAGCACGAAGCTGCGTGCCAGCCAATAGGCATGCGGAGTGCTTTGGTCGATAAAGTGAAGTATTTCTTTTTCGGCTGTTGCATAGTCTTTCTTGTCATAGTACTGTTCAGCCAGTAAGAATTTAGCTTCAGCTCCGTAACGCGTGCGAGTGTCTTTGGCCAGTTCTGTCAAGTCGTTCATGGCTTTTGCTGCTGCTTGTTGGTTCAGGTAGGCTTTAGCCCGGTCATAGAGTGCTTCGTTGCGTAGTTCCGGTGTCAGTTTGCTCTCTGTAAGCAGGGTAGTGGCAGCTTGAATGATTTCCAAGTCTTCTTTCAGCAAGGTAGCGCAGCGCAGCACTCCGACCATACCCAACTGCCTTCTTTCTGCCGTGGTCGCCTTGGCTTGCAGTTGCTTGTAGTCGGCCATAGCTTCTGCATATTCTTGTCGGTTGAAGAGAATTTCTCCGTGCATCAGCAGGGCTTCTTCCGAGTAAGGATTGTTCGGGTATTCCAGCAGTTTTCCGGTTTGTTCTAATACTGTTTCTTCATCCTTTTGTTCCTTGGCAATGATACTGATATAGTACCGTGCATTGAGGTTGAAGGCTCCGTCGGGATAGCTTTGCAGATAGCGTGTAAAACTCTGTCGGGCTGTCTGGTTCTCTCCTTTCATATAGATTCTTTCAGCTGCAATATAGGTCAGCGAGTCTTGTTCGTTGGGTTCAAAGCGGATGCCTCCGGGTAATTGGTTTACCAGGGCTGCGAATTCGTCTACTTGGTTAGTGTCTACATAAATAGATTTTAGGTCGCGCATGGCTAGTCGCGCCTCTGCACTTCCCGGATAGTGAGTTACCACGTATTTATAGGCTTCAATGGCTTGGTTATACTGATCTTGCTGGTAATAGAGAAGGCCGATTTCAGCAGCTGCTTTGCGGCTGAGCGGGCTATCTGGGTATTTCTTCAATAGTTCCCGGAAGGTGGCGATAGCTGCCTGACTTTGATTACCCTGTACTTGCGACCTGCCTTTCTCATAGAGTGCATTGACGGCATACGGTGAGTGGGGATATTTGGCAGACAGTTGGTTGAGTAATTCTACCTTACCGGTATAATTTTTCTGCAAACCTGCAACCAATGCTAGTTGATAATAGGCATAATCACCTGCCGGTGTATGGTAATTTTCGGCGCGTGTATAGTAGCTGCGTGCTTCGTCAAACTGCCGTTTGTTCAGGTAGCAGTCTCCCAATCGGTTACAGGCATCGGCCAGTAATGTGAGGTTATTTTCTTTTTGCGTCTGCAGATAACGCTGGAATTGGAGTTGCGAAGCGGCATAGTTTTTTTGGTGGAAAGCGATGTATCCCAGGTTATAGTGAGCCAGTGCATTCATTTCTCCACTGCCTTGGGGCATCCATGCCAGAAAGTTGCGAAAGTCTCTTTCAGCTTCATTCATACGGTTCAGCCGATAATAGGATTCGCCTCTCCAGTAGCTGGCGTTGGCTTTGGTGGCTAGGTTATAGTTGCCCAATGCCATGCTTTGGCTGAAATACTCAACGGCCTGCTCGAACAGGGTGTTGGCAAAGGCTTGCGTACCCAGTTGGAAGAGGATTTTTTGTTTGGCTTCCAAAATAGTACTGCTAGGCTGAGCAATGCGTTCAATGGATTTTAGGGCAGCTTCATAGCTGCGGGTAGTCATATAGACTTCCACCAAATAATTGCTAGCTTGGTCGGCATAGCGTGATTGAGGAAATTCATTCAGGAATTTTTCGAATACGGTTACAGATTCGCCGAAAGCAGAGTATGAGGTTTCATGCACGCAGAGGGCATGGTTATAGGCAGCTTGTTCTTTGATAGTGGGGTTGGCATTCGAGGCTGCTGCTTGTTCGAAAGCCATGCGGGCTTTGTTTCTGTCGGCCAACTGCAGAGAAGCCAGTCCGATGTGGTACCAGGCATTCTGTGTTAGTGCATCAGCTTCTGTAGTTACCTGTCCCAGCAGTTCGGATACTTGCGTATAAGCTTTACAGTGGTAGCAAGCCATACCATACCGATAGAGAGCATCTCTTCGAGGGGTTTCTTCGGTAAGCTGGTTTACATATTTGCTGAAGTGGTTCATGGCTTCCAAGTATTGTCCTTGCTCATATTCTGCTGATGCCCAGATACGATACATCTCTGCGTGGTGTTCTTGCTGAGATCGTTTAGCTAGGTAGTGTTCTGCGGTTTGTGCCGCCAGGGCATATTGTTGCTGTTGCAGAAAGATTTCGGCTATATAATAGGGTGCTAGCGACTGATACTTTGGATGGTGCTGCAGGGCCTGAAATCCTTTCAGTGCTTCCGTATAGTTGTGTTGGGTGTATTGTATATAAGCCAGGTAGTATGTACAGTCGGCTTTGTACTTATTACTGATTTCTTGTAGCGTTTCCAGCCAAGCTGCCGCTTCAGGAAGGTTTCCGGTTTTCAGATAGCAGAGAGCCATTCGGTAGGTCATGTCATCCCGTTCATAATCGGGTAGTACTTCCAATCTTGCATTATTGAAAAGCAGGAGTGCTGTTTCGTAGGCTCCGTTGAAGAAGTTAGTAGAAGCCGCCAGTGCATACAGTCGGTCGGCATGGGGCGTATCTGGGTATTTGTCCAGATAGGCTTTAATCAGTTGTTCACTGTGAGGGTTGTTTCCTTCCACTTCCAGACAAACCTGCTGGTATTCCTTTTCCATTTGGCTACCGATGGAAGCCGGTTGCTGTGCTGTGGCCAGGAGCGGTGTGCAGCAAAGTACTGTGCACACCATTCTTGCTATTTTTCTGTTCATTTTCTGTCGTTTAGAATCGCTAATCGACAAAAATACGCTTTTTAGTCCGATATTGGGCTATTTGTTTTGTATTTTTAATGAAGGAAGCGTTTAAGTCCTTCTCGGATAGAGCCTAATCCGAATTCTTCCGGATGAATGTTTTCTAGAGGTATGAAATACAGTTCGGCTGCATCATCCATGGCTTGCAGGTGCAGATAGTTGTTTACTTGGCAACGGAAGAATAGGTCTACAGTATGTACGGTAAAGTCGGAGTAGATATAGCGGTTAGGCAGTGAAAATAGATAGTTGCATCGAATTACGTCCAAGCCTGTTTCTTCTTTTACTTCTCTGGCTACCCCCTCTTCGGCAGTTTCGTTCATGTCGATGAAGCCGCCAGGAAGGTCTAGTGTGCCTTTAGCGGGTTCTTTGGCTCGGCGGCATACTAGCAGTTCGTTTTGGTCGTTAATAATCAGGGCTACGGTGGCTGTTGCTGGATTAAAATAATACACAAAGCCACAGTCGACGCATTTTTTTGATTTTTCGTCGTGAATCTCAAAGTGATGTGACCCGCATTTGGGGCAATAGTGGAATTGGGTAAATGGGTGATTCATATGGGGCAGTTTTTGGCAAAGATACTTCTTTTTTGTGTGAAAGGATAGGGTAGGACTCTAAAAAATAGCTGTAGCTTTATGAAAATATCTCTCAGCTTTGTCTGGGGTATAGCTATGCTTTATGAGGTCTAAAGCTTGGTGTTTTGGATGGGATAGTAGAGCTTATTCTTGCTGGGTTGTGGGGTGGCTGGTGTCATTCTGTTGAGAGACTAGAAATCGGCCCAAGCCAGGGTGAGTATACTGATGTGTATGCCTTTTACTGATCGGAATGTATCGGCGCAGGCAGTTAATGTAGCTCCGGTGGTCAGTACATCGTCGATTAGAAGAATGTGTCGGTTGGTGAATCGCTCGGGGCAAGTAAGGGAAAATACGTTAGATACATTGATCCATCTTTCATCGGCAGACTTATGGGTTTGGGTATCCGTGAAATGCAGGCGTACCACCGATTGATGGTCTATGGGAATGCCGGTGACTTCAGATATCCCTTGTGCCAGGCAATAACTTTGGTTGTAGCCGCGTATTCTTTCCTTTTGTGGATGCAGGGGGATGGGAATCAGCACATCCACTCCCTGAAAGAATCCATATGGAATTAATTCTGCAGCCATCTGACGGCCGAAAGATATGCCTAGGTCTTTTCTGCCGTAGTATTTCAACTGATGAAGCACCTGACAGAAGGTGTCTCCTTTGCGGTAATAGCAGTAGGATGATACTTTTCCCAATGGCAGCTTGCCCCAAAATAGACGTTCCATTTTAGACCCTTCTTGTCCGTGGAGACCGGTAAATGGTAATTTCATGCTGCAGTGTAGGCAGATGCCTGTGGCCCCTTTGGGGAGTATAGAGCCGCATAGCACGCATCTTTTCGGGAAAAATATATCGACTGCAGACAAGAAGTGGTTTAAGAAGTGTTGGGCAATTGCTTTCATATCATAATATATATAAGGGTGCAGGTGTTGGGGATGTGTTCTTTTTGAGTATATGGGGGAAACAAAAAAGCCAGCTAATTAGCTGGCTTTTATTGCTCTTCGTCTTGGACTTGAACCAAGGACCCTCTGATTAACAGTCAGATGCTCTAACCGACTGAGCTAACGAAGAATCTTGTTTTTTTCTCAATTGCGATGCAAAAGTAATAGGATATTTTGAAATATGCAATATCTTTGCAGAAAATTTTTCAAAAATGGATAAAATAATTGGTTTAGGGAACGCTTTGGTCGATGTGCTGGCACCCTTGAAAGAGGATGAAATGCTGCAAAAAATGCAACTTCCCAAAGGCGGAATGACGTTGATAGGTGAAGATAAGTATCATATAATCAGCGATATATTTAAAGAAATGACTGTCCATCAATCTACCGGAGGGTCGGCAGGAAACACAATTGGGGCCTTGGCAGCTCTGGGAGTAGCTACTGGATTCATCGGAAAGGTGGGAAATGATGAAAAAGGTTCTTTTTATCGCCATTCATTAGAAAAACAAGGAACGGAGGCTCATTTGTTGCTTTCTTCCGAACTGCCCTCGGGTGTGGCATCTACTTTTATTTCTGCCGATGGAGAGCGAACGTTTGCCACTTATTTGGGAGCGGCGGCTACCTTACGTGCCGAAGAACTGGCTTTGGATATGTTTAAAGGATGTGATTACTTCTATATAGAAGGATATCTGGTGCAAGACCATGCATTGATTCTTCATGCCATCGAACTGGCCAAAGAGGCCGGACTGCAAATTTGTCTGGATTTGGCCAGCTATAATATTGTAAAAGAAGATTTGGACTTTTTTACCTTATTAATAAATAAATATGTGGATGTGCTTTTTGCTAATGAAGAAGAGGCTAAAGCTTTCACGGGCAAGCAAGCTGAAGAAGCCATTGTAGAGATTGCGCAGATGTGTAGCATTGCAGTGGTGAAATTGGGAGCACAGGGTTCTTTGATACGAAAAGGGTCTGATCAGATTCATGTTCCTGCTTGCCGGGTAGACAGTGTGGTTGACACTACGGGCGCAGGCGACTATTTTGCTGCCGGATTTCTTTACGGACTGACCAGCGGTTATGCATTGGAGCGATGTGCGCACATAGGCTCCGTCTTGTCTCAAGCTGTCATTCAGGTGGTAGGGGCAGAACTTACAGAAGAAAAATGGATAGAACTCAGAAAACAGATAGAAAACCTATGAATAGAATCAGTGTAAGAAGACGCTCGATAGCTGCTTTGGTAGTTGCATTAGGCGTATTGGCCTTCTGGGCTTTTAAGAATAGCGATGACCGGAGTTTTCAGTTGGCCAAGAATATGGATATTTTTCATTCCATCGTGCGTGAACTGGATCTTTTTTATGTAGATACCATCAATGCAGATAAGACTATCCGCGAAGGTATTGATGCTATGCTATATTCATTAGATCCCTATACGGTGTATTATCCCGAAGACGATCAGAGTGAATTAGAGCAGATGCTTAAAAATACATACGGAGGCATCGGCTCGGTAATTACCTGGAACACTAAGTTGAAGCGTTCTATGATAGCCGAACCTTATGAAGGTATGCCCGCTGCTACAGCCGGTCTGAAAGCAGGAGATATTTTGCTGGAGATTGATGGAAAAGATTTGATGGGAAAGAATAATCAGGAAATCAGTGAGATGCTGCGTGGACAGGTGGGCACTGAGTTTAAACTGAAGGTGCAACGCCCGGGTACAGAAAAACCAATGGATTTTGATATCGTACGCCGTTCCATTCAATTGCCCCTTATACCTTATTATACGGTATTGAAAGATTCTCAGATAGGTTATATTAATCTAAGCACCTTTTCCGGAAACCCTTCCAAAGAATTTAAAAGAGCTTTTCTGGAACTGAAGAAACAGGGCATAACCTCGTTGGTTATAGATCTTCGTAACAATGGCGGAGGTTTGCTGGATGAGGCTATTGAAATAGCCAATTTCTTTTTGCCGCGCGGCAAGACCTTAGTTACTACGAAAGGAAAAATAGCTCAGGCAAGTAATACGTACAAGACGCTGCGCGAACCGTTAGACTTGGAGATTCCTTTGGCTGTGCTAGTCAACAGTGCCACGGCTTCTTCATCAGAGATTTTAGCCGGATCATTGCAAGATTTAGACCGTGCTGTCATTGTAGGTAACCGTACATTTGGAAAAGGATTGGTACAAACTACGCGTCCTCTTCCCTATGGAGGTACCATGAAATTGACCACTTCTAAATATTATATTCCTAGCGGACGTTGTGTGCAGGCCATTGACTATAAGCATCGTAATGCTGATGGTAGTGTAGGGCGTATGCCAGATAGCCTGACAACGGTGTTTCATACAGCAGCCGGACGGGAAGTAAGAGATGGTGGCGGAGTAACTCCGGATATAGAAGTGAAACAAGGGAAATTGCCCAATATCTTGTTCTATTTGGTCAATGATAATTTAATATTTGATTATGCCACAGAATATTGTCTGAAACATCCCACGGTGGCGGCTCCCGAAGAGTTTATGATTACAGAGGCCGATTACGAAGATTTCAAGCAGTTGGTGAAGAAAGCCGATTTTAAATATGACCAACAGACGGAGAAGATGCTTAAGAATCTGAAGGAAATGGCAGAATTCGAAGGTTATTTGGCTAGTGCTTCGGCAGAGTTTAAGGCCTTGGAGAGCAAACTGACTCATGATTTAGACCGTGATTTAGACCATTTCTCTAAAGAAATAAAAAATATGATAGCCATTGAAATTATCAAACGTTATTATTATCAGCGCGGGGGGATTATAGAACAATTGAAAGAGGATCCTGATTTGAAGGAGGCTGTAAAATTGTTGACGGATTCCGCACGGTATAAACAATTATTGACTGTGCCAAGCGTGAAATAAAATAAAACCACTTAGTCTTTAAATAAGCCCAAATAGTCTTTATTTGGGCTTTTTATGTGCATTTGCCTCTTTTAACGACTTGCCTGTTTGTGCTTTGTTTTATACTTTTGCAAAAAAATATAAAATAAGCGTTAAGGAATATTCCTTAGGGTTCTCACGCTTTTGATATTTTATGCTGAAAGAGGGAACCATAGGCATACAAACAGACTAAGAAATGAAAAGTTCTATTTTTTTTAAAGGACTATTTACAGTAGCACTTTTACTGGGGCTTTCAGTAGTTGCTCAGGCTCAGTTCCTTCGTACTTCTTATTTTATGGAAGGAACTCATTATCGTCAGCAATTAAATCCTGCATTGGCGCCAGGACGCGGTTATCTTAACCTGCCCGTTATCGGTTCATTGAATGTCACGGTCAACTCTTCTTCATTGGGCTACCAGGATATCATGGATATTATCGACAACAGCGATGAGGCGGATTATTTCACCAGCCAGAAGTTTATGAATCGTTTGGATAACATAAATAATCTGAATGTAAACCTTAGTACAGATATTATCTCGGCAGGATGGTATAAGGGTAAGAACTTCTGGTCATTCAATATCGGACTGCGCAATGATATAGGTGCTTCTATTCCCCGGTCCATGTTCGAGTTCATGAACACCATGAATGGATTGGACGGTAGTGATTGGACCATGTTGCAGAATTTGAGTGCCATGACAGGTGGTCAGTCTATCCGCATCAATTCTTACGCTGAAATAGGTATCGGTTTCTCTCGTAATATTACCAATCGTCTGACGGTAGGTGGACGTCTGAAAGGTTTGCTTGGTATTGCCAACTTGAAGCTGGATATTCAAAATATCAATGTACAAAGCCATGTAGAGGGTTTGCCGGAAGATTTGGAAAACATTACTCCGGAACAGACTGCTGCTATCAGAGGTAATGCCGAGATTCAGGTAGCTGCTACCTTGGAAAGCTCTTCTCAGTTACTGGAACTGAATCAAGACCCATCTACCGGTTATATCGATGAAATAGATTTTGGTAAATTTGGTTTGGCCGGCTACGGTGGCGCCATCGACTTGGGTGCTTCTTTCATACTTACCAAGCATTTAACTCTATCTGCCTCTATTTTAGACTTAGGATTTATCAAATGGTCTAAAAAACACACCAGCCTGGCTACTGCCACTGGCAATGAATCTTATCAGTTCACTCCTGAAAATCCTCAGGATGCTTTTGAATTTGTAAATAAGGTAAACAGCGGCGAAATTCTGAACTATGATATGTTGCAGATGGAGGTACAGGAAGGTGTAGAGAAAGACCGAACTACCAGTCTGACTTCCACTTTGGTGGTAGGTGCAGAATATGCCTTGCTGAATAACTGGTTGGTAGTTGGTGCATTGTACACGGGTCGTTTCGCCAAGCCTAAGACGTTGAACGAGCTGACTTTCTCTGCCAATATCCGTCCGAAGAATTTCTTCAATGTAGCAGTAAGCTACTCTGTACTGCAAGGTGCCGGTAAGACTTTCGGCGCTGCTGTGAAGCTGGGTCCTCTCTTCGTAGGTACCGATTATATGTTCTTGGGTAAGAATACCAACAACGTAAATGCTTACGTAGGCTTCTCATTACCTTTGAATAAGCAGAAAAAAGCAAAGAACAGCTAATAAATTTGCAGTGAGTGATTTTTAATTGATATTCTCAACATTAAACAAAAGCGGATTATGAAAACATTTAAATTTTATCAAGGCTTATTAGCCCTGTTCTTGTGTTGCTCCACTTCTCTGTGTGGCTTGAGTGCTTGTAGCGACGATGATGATGCTCCTCAGGGAGGTGATATTGATTTTGGTGTACCGCCTTCAGTGGTAGACGGGGTTCGTCCTTCCGAATTATCTGGAATGAGGATCAACTACAACGAAGATGGAACTATCCGTGATGCCGAAGTGGATGGTTGTACGTTTGTGTTCAATTACGTCGGTACACGCGCAGCTTCTCGTAGACTGACCAGTATTACTGCAGAAAGAAATTTCGATGACTCTAAAGAAAGTTGGATAGCCGATCGTTTTATCTTGGATGCAAACGGCTTTATTGGAGGTTATCGTTTGAAGTATAGTTTGGAAGAACCTAGTGAAGATTGGTGGGAAAAAGGTGAAATGAATTATCGCTATAATTATCAGGCCAATGGATATTTGGAGAGAATTGATTTATCTGGTCATTTTAGCGATGCCGAAGATGAAGCCACTTCCGGTAGCGGCAGCTATAATTATTCTTACAGTCAGACAGGTCAGCTGCTGAATATCAAGAGTGTGATGCAGGGATATACCTATTGTGAACAGAAGTACACCTACGGTATAGATCACAATAATAAGTACAATACCATGCTGTTGACGCTTGCTCCCGAACCTTTAATGGCCGATGATGCCGTGTTCCGTATCTTGGCAGTGACGGGTTATCTGGGCCATGCATCCAAGAAGTTGCCTAGCAAGGTGGAAGTGAGCTATCGTGATCCGGAAGATCCCGCAGAAAACAGCGATGAAACGTGGGCGTTGAACTATGGCTTTTCACCCGATGAACGGATTAATTGGTACAGTGTGAACGGCCAGCGTTTTAACTGCAAATTTGTAGATGCTTCTAACATAGAGATTCAGCATTAACTTTTTCAGATTTGAAGTTGTAATAATCATAAAAAAGAATCAGCCTCCGATAGTGGGAATTATCCTACTTTCGGAGGCTGTTTTTTGCAGCTGACCGCTGGCCTTACACTTCTTGATAGTCGCCGTTGGCCTTAATCAGCTCAATGAGTTTGTCCACCGCCTCTTCTTCCGGAATGTTTTTCTCAATGCATTCCTTCTTCTTGTAGAGACTGATTTTACCTCGTCCGGCCCCCACATAGCCATAATCAGCATCAGCCATTTCGCCTGGTCCGTTCACAATACATCCCATGATGCCTATTTTCAATCCTTTCAGATGGCTGGTAGCCGCTTTGATGCGTGCAATGGTTTGCGTCAGGTCGTAGAGTGTGCGTCCGCATCCGGGGCAAGAGATGTACTCTGTTTTGCTAGTGCGCAAACGGCCAGCCTGAAGTATGCCAAAAGCTGTTGTATCTACGGTAGAAGCAGGTATTTCCTGGCATTGATTGAAGAGCAGAATACCATCGCATAAGCCGTCGAAAATCAAAGCTCCCATGTCTGCAGCCGCTTTGATTTGCAAGTCTTCGGTTTCTTTTTCAGCATAATGTTGGAAGAAGATAACCGGATTCTGTAATTTTTCATTAGTCAGCTGATGAGCCAAAGCCCGTTGCTCGCCCAAGCGGTTGGGGTGATTGCTTTGTGCCACAATCACCATTTCCGGGTGGTATTTCAAGCAGGCAATCACCTCATCGTTCAGTCCCATGTATGTAAGAAACAGAAATTTCAGTTCGGCAGGGCAGGCACTGATAAAAGGTAGTTGGTCGGGCTTGAAAGCCGGCCAGGTATTCGCTTTGCCTTCCCAGCTGTCAGCGTCTACGATATATTGCATGTCAGGATATGCACTCATACTATCTTTAGAGGCAATGGCTTCATATTGGTGACCTACATAGAGATAGTCGGGTAGGAACTGCGGATGGAAAGCCGGCTCTCCTTCCAGACGGACAGATACCACTACTGGCAAGTTGTTTCCTCCGATGTTGCGTACCGGCTGTGTTTTACGGCGAACTGGTGCCTGGTAATTGAAATCGCTGGCAGCCGCTCCCGGAATGTAGGGATGTTCTGCACGTTGGCATACATAATCTACCAGTTTGCGGGCTACTGGAATTTCGGCTTCAGGGGCCTCACTCAGCGATACTCGGATGGTATCTCCCAATCCGTCGGCCAGTAAGGCACCGATACCCAGTGCCGATTTAATACGCCCGTCTTCTCCGTCTCCAGCTTCTGTTACTCCCAAGTGCAGCGGGAAGTGCATGTTTTCTTCTTCCATCACGTGTGCCAACAGACGTACTGTGCGCACCATGACTACCGTATTGGAAGCTTTGATGGAAATGACTACATCGGTAAACTGCTCTGCCACACAGATGCGCAAGAATTCCATACACGATTCCACCATTCCTTCAGGCGTGTCGCCGTAGCGCGACATAATGCGGTCCGATAGTGAACCATGATTCACTCCAATACGAATAGCTGTGTGGTTTTCTTTGCAAATCTGGAGGAAGGGCACAAATCGGTTGCGTATTTTCTGTAACTCTTGTGCATATTCCTCATCAGTATATTCCAGGTGTTTGAAGGTGCGGGCCGCATCTACATAATTACCCGGGTTGATGCGCACTTTCTCGGCAAATAGTGCAGCTACATCTGCTACGCGAGGATTGAAATGGATATCGGCTACTAGTGGCACCATATATCCGTCTTGACGCAATGCTGCGTTGATGTTCATCAGATTTTCAGCTTCCTTTACTCCCTGTGCTGTCAGACGTACATACTCTCCACCTGCATCGGCTATACGTTTGGCTTGTGCTACGCATGCTTCCGTGTCCTGAGTGGCAGTGTTGGTCATACTCTGAATCCGGATAGGATAGGAGCCACCCAGAGGAGTGGCTCCTACATTAACTACCGAGGTATCTCGGCGAGAATAATTGAATAAATCCACGTTCTTTAATTGATAGTTGATAATTAGCTGATGTTTACACCCTTCCTAAAATGGGTGAAATGAGTGTAATGAGTGTAATGAGTGTAAAAAAACGACGTACGAGTCTCTTGAAGATTCCCGTACGTTTCGTTTTTTATTAATTAGTCTTGTAATCGTACTTCACCGCTTTCAAGTCTTCGTTGGCCTTGACAATCTTATTTTTCAGCCCCTCTTTGTAGGCTGCAAATGTCTGGGCCAAGTTTTCGTCGCTGAGTGCCAGCATTTGTACAGCCAAAATGGCGGCATTCATGGCGCCATTGATAGCCACCGTAGCCACCGGTATACCCGGAGGCATCTGGATGATGGAATACAAGGCATCCATGCCATCGAGTACAGAACCCTTGATGGGAACTCCGATAACGGGCAAAGTCGTGTTGGCTGCTATTACACCCGGCAAGGCAGCGGCCATACCAGCTGCAGCGATGATTACTTTAATGCCGCGTTGGCTGGCATTTTTGGCAAATTCCTCTACAGCTTCCGGGGTACGGTGAGCTGAAAGAGCGTTCATTTCGAACGGTACATGCATGTCATTGAGCAGTTGAGCGGCCTTTTCCATAACTGGCAGGTCCGATGTGCTGCCCATGATGATACTTACAATTGGGGTCATCTTTTTGATTGTTTAGTGATTATTCATTGACCAGCGCCTGATAAGCTTCCGCATCCAGCAATTCGCTGAAATTGGCATCGGCTGCCGGTTTTATTTTGATGAGCCAACCCTTACCATACGGGTCTTGGTTGACCAGTTCGGGCTGTTCTTCTAACGTTTCATTTTGTTCCAATACTTCTCCGGCCACGGGGAGGAACAAGTCTGAAATGGTTTTTACCACTTCGATAGTTCCGAAAGTTTCTCCGGCTTCCAGTGTTTCGCCTACTGTCTGAATGTCTACAAACACAATGTCACCCAACTGTTCTTGTGCATAATCAGTGATACCTACATAAGCAACGTCGCCTTCTACGCGAATCCATTCATGTTCTTTCGTGTACTTCACATTTGTCGGAAAATTCATAATTTCTTAGTTTTAAGGGTTAATACTATATAGTTAATTAATCTATTAATATCTGGTTGTTTTAAAATAAAAAAATGCGAAATAGCAGGTTGCTGACAGGATGAAGTACTAAGATAGTACAGATGTATCCCACAGCAAATCCTGTTAGCACTTCTCCCAATGTGTGATGACTTAATATCAGTCGGGCCGTTCCTAATAAACCGGCTACCAGAATGAAGAGGCAGAGCCATCCGGTAGGATTATAGCCAAACAAAGCACTGAAAGAGATGAGTCCACCGATGGTGGCACCTGCACCGGCCATGTGCTCACTCAGTTTCCACCGGAAATTGGCCAGCACACAGATAATCAGTGTAACGAGTGATGCTAGAATAATGCCAGTCATGTACCAAGGCATGTTGAGCCGCTTCATCATCAGTAAGCAAAATACATACGAGGTAATAGTTAGCACAAAGGGCACATAACGGTGTTGCCGCTTTCCCAAATCTTCTGTAGTAAACCGATTGATTTTCCGGAAGAGGAAGATGGTAAGCGTAGGAAGCAGAATCGTAAAACTGTACACTACTCCCAGCACAATCAGTTTATACTGGATGGGCATGATGCGCAAATAGGAAAACAGAAAGAGTATCAAAAAAGCCAGAAAAGGGATAGAAAACGGCGAAAAAATAGCCGAAATTATCCTGGAAATTTTGATTAAGGTTCTATCTGTCAGTATATGTTCGTCTTTTTCCATCATTGGCTGTTATTGTTAAGGGATTATTTACGAAGCCGGGCCACCGGTATATTCATTTGCTGTCGGTATTTGGCCACTGTACGCCGGGCTATGGGATAACCTTTTTCTTTTAATAACTCTGTCAATTCATCATCGGTATAGGGCTTCTTTTTGTCTTCATGTTCGATGCATTCTTTCAATAGTTTGCGTATTTCACGAACCGACATTTCTTCTCCCTCTTCGGTGGTATATCCGTCGTTGAAGAAAAATTTCAGCGGATAAATGCCAAAATTGGTTTGCACATATTTGCTGTTGCTCACCCGCGAGATGGTAGAAATATCCAGTTTGGTGCGTTCGGCCACATCTTTCAGAATCATGGGGCGAAGCAGCGATTCATCGCCTTCCAGAAAGAATGGTCGTTGTAGGTCGATAATGGCTTGCATCGTGGTCATCAAGGTATTCTGACGCTGTTTCACAGCATCAATAAATCCTTGTGCAGCGTCCATTTTCTGTTTTAGAAACAGCAGGGCTTCTTTCGACTCCTTGCTTTGATTGGCTTTATTTTTGGTATGTTCTTCTACCAAATCGCTGAAGGTGCGACTCATGCGCAGTTCTGGCACATTACGGCTATTAAGCGATAGGTTGATGGTGCCGTCGTCAAAGGTTTCCACAATGAAATCGGGTACTATCTGTTGTAAGTTTTTGCCGATGGTCTCGCCTAAGGCAGCACCTGGCCGAGGATTCAGCCGGCAGATATCCTTGATAGCCTGGCTGCAAAGTTCTTCGGTCAGATTAAGTTTTTGCTGTATTTTTTCCCAATGCTTGCGGGTGAATTCCTCGTAGCAATCTGTCAGAATGGACTGCTCTATCTGTAATAACGGTTGTTCCGGTGTCTGTGCCATTTTGCGATGGAGTTGTATCAGCAGGCATTCTTGCAGATTCCGTGCTCCCAAGCCGGCAGGATCGAAGTCTTGTATTACTTTCAATACTTGTTCCAATTCGGCTGGAGTGGCATCCACTCCGGCATAGATAGCCAGTTCATCACTGATGCTGTCAAGCGACTTTCTCAGCAGCCCATCATCATCCAGCGAACCAATCAGATATTCCGCCAGTTCTTGCTGATGATCGGTCAGTTCACATTCATTCAGTTGTTCTTTAAGCGTTTCATAGAAAGAAGTAGCATCGGAAAAAGGTATTTCTTCGGGTTGTTCTTCCCGGCTACGGTTGTTTTCTTGCAATTTATAGTCGGGTATGTCATCTTCGTTCAAGTAATCACTCAGAGAATCATAGCTGGTGTCTCCTTCGTCTTCTTGAGTAGAAGTATTCTCCGGTGCATCCGTATAATCATCAGTGGCAGATTCTTCTCTACCTTCTTCTAGAGCCGGGTTTTCCAGCAGTTCGGCGCGTACGCGGTCTTCCATCTCCGTGGTGGGTAGTTCCAGCAGTTTCACTACCAGAATCTGTTGCGGCGACAGAGTCTGTATCTGTTGCTGCGCCTGCGTCTGTATCTGTCGGGAGCCTTGTGCCATGTATTTACTGAATTACGGTTTAAATTCTACTGCAAACATACGGAAAAATCCGCTTCTTTTCGTACCTTTGGTGCAAAACATTTTAAAAATAGACATTATGTTTGCTAAAGAGACGTATGTACAGCGTAGAGCCTTGCTGAAACAGAAGATGGGCTCAGGAGTCATTCTGTTCTTGGGCAATGACGAGCAGGGCCTGAACTATGAGGACAACACTTTTCGTTATCGTCAAGACTCCACTTTCCTTTACTATTTTGGTTTGTCGTTTGCCGGTTTGTCTGCTATCATTGATGTAGATGAAGACCGTGAAATTATTTTCGGCGACGAGCTGACCATCGACCATATTGTCTGGATGGGCACCCAACCTACCTTGCAGGAGAAAGCGGCGGCAGTGGGCATTGCCGAGACTCGTCCGGCTGCCGAATTGGCCACATACCTGCATCACGTAGTGCAAAAAGGAGAAATGATTCATTACCTTCCTCCTTACAGGGCAGAACACAAATTGAAACTGATGGATTGGCTGGGTATTCCGCCTGCCCGTCAGGAGGGGTCAGTACCCTTGATTAAGGCCATTGTGTCGCAGCGCAATTATAAGTCGGAAGAGGAAATAGCTGAAATAGAAAAGGCTTGTAATGTAACGGCCGACATGCATATCACGGCCATGAAGGTGATACGTCCGGGTATGTATGAGTATGAAGTAGTGGCCGAGATGAACCGTATAGCCGAGATGAACAACTGCGAACTGTCGTTTGCCACGATTGCCACCATCAACGGCCAGACCTTGCATAATCATTATCACGGTAATCGCATCAAGAGCGGTGACCTTTTCCTGATTGATGCCGGTGCAGAATTGCCTTCGGGCTATTGCGGCGATATGTCGTCTACCGTGCCTGCCGACAAGACGTTCACTGCCCGCCAGCGTGCGGTGTACGAAATTCAGAACCGTATGCATCTGGCATCCGTACAGGCCTTGCGCCCAGGTATTCCTTATATGGATGTGTACGACCTCTCGGCACAGGTGATGGTAGAGGGACTGAAAGATTTGGGACTGATGAAGGGGAATGCTGAAGATGCGGTGCGCGAAGGAGCACATGCTTTGTTCTATCCACACGGATTGGGTCACATGATGGGGCTGGATGTACACGATATGGAGAACTTCGGAGAGTTGTGGGTAGGTTACAACGGCCAACCCAAGAGTACCCAGTTCGGCCGTAAGAGTCAGCGTTTGGCTATTCCGTTGGAACCGGGCTTTGTGCATACAGTAGAGCCGGGCATTTATTTCATTCCCGAACTGATTGATTTATGGCGTGGACAGCATAAGTTTACCGACTTTATCAATTACGATGAAGTGGAGAAATACCGCAATTTCGGTGGTATTCGTAACGAAGAAGATTATCTGATTACTGAGACTGGCGCGCGCCGATTGGGTAAGAAGATTCCGCTGACTCCTGAAGAGGTGGAAGCACTGCGATAAACGTATGCCTGATGCGTAGACGACGCAGATACTATAGCTATCATACTTCCATGATGCATCTATAGTATCTGCGCCGTTTGTTTTTGAGCTGGTCATTGCCAGTATGCTTGGCAATAGCTTTATGCATGTAGCTCCAGCACGAATCGTGCCCCCTTGGTATAGGCAGTGTCCAGCGTCAGTTCACCATTCATTTTGGCAGCCATCAGTGCGCAGATAGGCAGGCCTAATCCGTCGCCCTGTGTCAAGTCCTTGATTTCGGCAAAGGGTTTGAAAATCTGTTCGCGCTGTTCTTCGGCAATGCCACACCCCGTGTCGCTTACGATGAACTGATGGGTATGGGCGCCGCGCTTTTTGAAGTCCAGCGTAATTTTCCCTCCTTCCGGTGTGTACATAGCTGCATTTTTCAGCAGATGCAGCAAGATGTGTTGCAGATGTTCGGCATTGATTCTGATAGATAGTTTCGGTGCGTTGACTTGCAGGCTGACTCCAGTCTTTACCAACGGCTGAATCTGCGCTGTCACCCCTTCGCAGAAAGCGGCCATGTTCTGCTCCTGCATTTCATACGGCTCTGAAAGGCTGCTTTCCAGCTCGGAAAGTTGCTGTATATGCAGGGCAAAGCTATGCAATGCCTGTACGCCCGGTTGACGGGCATCCAAGGTCTGAAGGGTAGGTTCCATTTGCATGGAAATATTTTGGATAAAGGCCGTTTTCAGTGCATGGTGTTCCTGAATAGTTCTGATGGTTTTCTTTTGCTTGCGCGTCAGTACGATGAAGCGCATCAGGATGACGGCGCCGAATATCAACACACCGGTCAGGATGGCAGCCAGCAGGCAGAGTCCTATGATGATGTACTGCTTGCTGTTCAGTGAATGGTCTTTGTCCTGTATGGTCTGCAGGCTTTCGTCGTAGCGTTGCTTCAAGGCATTCAGCTTGTCTTGTGCGGTCAGTGCCTGGATGGAATCGTTCCAGGCCATGTATTGCCGATAGGTGCGCTCCATCAGTGCTGCCTGATTGGCCTTGCGGGCTATGTCCAGGAGCGTCTGATAGCAATCTTTCACTTTGCTGTAGTTCTTTTGGGCAGTATACTGTCCGATAAGCTGGGTAATGGCCTGATCGCCCTGAGCCGTCATGCCGAAGGTATAGTAGAAACTGGCTTTGGTGTAGAGTAACTCGTTGTTCAGCGAATCGTTGGCAGCCCGTTGAGCAGTAGCTTCCAATCGCTCAATCTGTTCTTTGGCACGGGCTGTTTTCTGTAGTTTGGTATACATTTGCAGGCGTTCCTTGTAGATATTGAACAGCGGTTTCGGCAGGTGTTTTCCAGATTTCCTTTCACCGATAATTACCATGCTTTCTGTTTGGCGCAATATGTCGAACGCTTCTTTATATAAGTTTTCTCGATGATAAAGGTTACACGTCTGAATGCCGCATTCAGCAGCCTGAGTATAGTCTCCTTTATTGGCATAGGCCTGATAAGCTTTCAGAAATAGAGAGCGGGCCTGTGTGTATTCTTTTTTGGCCAGGCTTTCTTCGGCCTGCTGTTTAAATGCTTTTGCCTGGTTTTCAGCCTGTGCATATAGCGGTGGGCACAGCCAGGATATAAGCAGCACGAATAAGATAACTGTTTGTTTCATTGTTTGTTTTTTGTTTTCGCTGCAAAGTAAGCCAATTCTTCTTAAAGATGCAAATGCTGCTTTCCGGGCCGTATCTGAGCCCTAACTGAGCCGTAACAGCTCCGTAGCTTTCCCACGCAGAGGTACTTATATGCGGAAAAGTTACGGAGCTGTTACGGCTCAGTTAGGGCTCAGATACGGCACAGACACGGTGGCGATTAGGCCGTCGATAAGCGTCAATCTGTTGAATTTCAGTTGTTTCTTTAGTATTTAAAGCTGCTGCCGCCAAAGAATTCGCGCAGCAGCGAGGTAGGCGGCACTTCATTGTCGGGCACCGGTGTAAAGTATTTGATGAACTTCAGCAGGCGGTAGGCTTCGGCATATTCGGGACAGTTGCGCGGCACGCTGCTCAGAATGGGCTCGGCATGATAGCGCAGCACGGCAAATTCGAACAGCATGGCCGAGTTGAACATGATGTCGGCATTCTCCTGGTAGGGGAAAATCCATTTGTCTTCCCCAGCCCGCACACTGGGCCAGCGCGAAATGGTTTCCTGTGCCGAGTAACCGCGGTAATTAAAGTCGCGTACAATGCGGCGTAGCAGACGGTTGTCGGTGGTAGGAATCCAGTTGTGGTCGTCCAGTGAGATGGTAGTCAGGGCCGATACGTAAATCTTGAATTTGTTTTCATCGGGAATCTGCGGGGTCAGTTCCGGATTCAGTGCATGGATGCCTTCCAGGATAAGTACGGTGTGGTCGTCAATGCGCAGCTTGTCGCCGTGGAATTCCCGTTTGCCCGTAGTGAAGTTAAAGGTAGGTAAATCTACTTCTTCACCTCGCAGCAGGGCCTGCAACTGCTGGTTGAAGAGTTTTAGATCCAAGGCATAGAGCGATTCATAGTCATACTCTCCTTTCTCATCGCGTGGAGTATCTTCACGGTTCACGAAGTAATTGTCCAGTGCTATGGGATAGGGGCGCAGTCCGTTGGTCATCAGTTGGATGGAGAGCCGTTTGCTGAAGGTCGTTTTGCCCGAAGAAGAGGGGCCGGATATAAGCACCAACCTCACTTGCTTACCCTGTTCGCTACGGTGATAGATGGTGTCGGCTATCTGAGCTATCTTTTTTTCCTGCAAGGCTTCGGCCACTTTGATAAGGTCGGTAGCGTGGCCTTCTTCGCAAGCCTGGTTGATGTCGCCCACGTTGCCCAACCCCATGATGTAATTCCAGCGCAGGTATTCAGAGAACACATCCAGCATCTTTTCCTGTTTGATTACCTCTTCCAGTACCAGTGGATTTTCTTTATTGGGAATGCGCAGCAGTAGTCCGTCGTAATACTTCACCAGGTCGAATAGCTTTATATATCCGGTGCTGGGTAGCAGGTTACCGTAGTAATAGTCAATGGTATCGCCCAATGTATAATAATAGGTATACAGCGACCCCGAAGTTTCTAGCAACTTTACTTTATCGGTCATACCCCGTTCGCTGAAGATGCGCACAGCTTCGCTGGTATGGCATTCCGTGCGGATGAAAGGCAGGTCGGCTGCAATGATTTCTTGCATGCGTTTTTTCAGTGCCATCACATCTTCTAGTTCAACGGGGCGTCCCAGCAGTAAGTTGCAGAAATAGCCTTTGGATACAGGGTGCTCTACCAGCAGTTTCCCTTCCGGAAAGAGGTCGTTGACGGCTTTATAAAGGATGAAGCACAAAGTGCGGACGTAGGTACGCATACCGGAAGGGTCTCGCACGTCTAGAAATTCCACGTCTTTATTATTGAATACTCTGAAATTAAGTCCTTCGGAGCGATTGTTGACCTTGGCACTGACCACTTGATAAGGAAAATCCAGATTAAATCCTTGATAAATTTCCAAAAGTGTGCTTCCGATAGGGAATTCTTTAGAAATATTATTATTTTTGCAACAAATTTGTAACATGTGTTTCATAACCGTCGATTTTTAATGAGTTACTGCGTTAAATATAGGACATTATAACGCATGAAAGAATGAATCACCTTAAATAATTAAAGATGGAATATTCTTTTTATGATTTTTTAAAATTACTTGGCTCATTGGCCTTGTTTCTTTATGGCATGAAAATCATGAGCGAGGGACTACAGAAGTTTGCCGGTGACCGCCTGCGTAAAATCCTGACCGCCATGACGACCAACCGGGTAACCGGAGTACTCACGGGTGTGCTGATTACGGCACTGATTCAATCCTCTTCTGCCACTACCGTCATGGTGGTAAGTTTTGTCAATGCAGGTTTGCTGACCTTATCTCAATCCATTGGAGTAATCATGGGTGCCAATATCGGTACCACGGTAACGGCCTGGATTATTTCCGCCTTGGGCTTTAAGGTAGACATTGCTGCTTTTGCCCTTCCTTTGCTAGCGTTTGGCATTCCATTGCTCTTCTCTCAGAAAAGTAATCGCAAGTCTTTAGGTGAATTCATTTTTGGTTTCTCTTTCCTGTTTATGGGCTTGTCTTATTTGAAGAACAATGCTCCAGATTTAAGTCATAATCCTGATATGCTGGCATTTGTACAGGATTACACAGACATGGGCTTTATCTCTATCTTGCTGTTTGTGCTGATTGGTACCATTCTGACCATGATTGTGCAGGCATCAGCAGCTACGATGGCTATTACGCTGATTATGTGTGCCAATGGCTGGATTAGCTTCGAACTGGGAGCAGCCTTGGTGTTGGGCGAGAACATCGGTACCACTATTACGGCTAATCTGGCAGCCTTGACGGGTAATACACAAGCGCGAAGAGCAGCCTTGGCGCATTTGGTTTTCAATATCTTTGGTGTCATTTGGGTGCTGTGTCTGTTTGTGCCGTTTACCAATGGTGTTTCCTGGTTTGTGGAGAATGTAATGGGCACCACCGATCCGGCCGTAGCCGTATCCTTCAAGTTGTCCGCTTTCCATACAGCCTTTAATATCTGTAACGTTTTAATTCTGATTTGGTTCGTGAAATTTATCGAACGTACCGTATGTGCCATTATTCCGATGAAGGAGCAAGACGAAGAGTATCGTTTGCGATTCATCTCGGGCGGTATGCTTTCTACGGCCGAACTTTCTATCTTGCAGGCTAGTAAGGAGATTCATTTGTTTGCCGAGCGCACGCACCGTATGTTTGGCATGGTGCAGGATTTGCTGCATACCGAGAAAGATGATGATTTTACCAAGTTGTTCAGCCGCATAGAAAAGTACGAGAACATCAGCGACAGCATGGAGCTGGAGATTGCCAATTACTTGAACTCCGTGTCGGAAGGCCGGCTTAGCTCGGAAAGTAAGTTGCAGATTCGAGCCATGCTGCGCGAGGTGACCGAAATCGAAAGCATTGGAGACAGTTGTTATAATCTGGCCCGCACCATCAACCGTAAGCGTCAGACCACCCAGGATTTCACGGAAAAACAATATGAGCATATTCACTTGATGATGAAGCTTACGGATGAGGCTTTGTCGCAGATGATTGTAGTTATCGAGCATCCCGAACATCAGGCGAATGATGTGAACAAGTCGTTCAACATAGAGAATGAAATCAATAACTACCGCAATCAGTTGAAGAATCAGAATATTCTGGATGTGAACAACAAGGAATACGATTATCAGATGGGTGTATACTACATGGATATCGTGGCCGAATGTGAAAAACTGGGCGACTATGTGGTGAATGTGGTGGAAGCCAGCAGTGATATCAAGGAGAAGAAGGCTGCGTAAAGCTCAGTCATTCTCTTTCAGATAGGGCAGAGGCTGCCTCAGGCAAGGGCTTGAGGCAGCCTCTGCTGTTAGACGCTTTTCCTATAAAAAAATGAAATCACTTTAGCTTACCGATTAATTGTTGTAATTTTGCGGCTCAATACAATAAACGAGAATATTTGCATGACTGGCACAACAAATGATTATCGTCACGTCGGGCTGACCGACGAACAGGTGCGGAAGAGCCGCACAGAGTATGGTGTAAACCTGCTGACACCTCCTAAGCGTCCGTCGCTTTGGAAACTTTATTTGGAAAAGTTCGAAGACCCGGTGGTGCGTGTACTGCTGGTAGCCGCTTTTTTCTCCTTGGTTATTTCTATCATTGAAAATGAATATGCTGAAACAATCGGTATCATTGCAGCCATTCTGCTGGCCACTGGTATCGGTTTTTTCTTTGAGTATGATGCCAATAAGAAGTTCGATTTGCTGAATGCAGTCAGCGAAGACACGCTGGTAAAAGTGATGCGCAACGGACACGTGCAGGAGATTCCCCGTAAGGAGGTGGTAGTGGGTGACATCGTGTTGCTGGAAACCGGTGAGGAGGTGCCTGCCGATGGAGTATTGCTCGAGGCTGTATCGTTACAGGTCAATGAATCGAACCTCACGGGAGAACCGGTGGTGAGCAAGACGGTGGTGGAGGCTGATTTCGATGAAGAGGCTACCTATGCTTCGAATCGCGTGCTGCGCGGAACTACGGTGGTAGACGGCCATGCCGTGATGCAGGTGGAATGTGTAGGAGATGCTACTGAGATAGGGAAAGTGGCCCGGCAAAGTACCGAGCAGTCGGAAGAACAGACCCCGCTGAATATTCAGCTGACACGCCTGGCTAATCTTATCGGTAAGATTGGTTTTACGGTGGCCGGAGTGGCTTTTGCCGTATTCTTTATCAAAGACGTGATTCTGTTCTATGATTTTTCTTCGTTTCATACCTTTCGCGACTGGATGCCGGCCATACAGGCCACGCTGCGCTATTTCATGATGGCTGTCACGCTGATAGTGGTAGCGGTGCCCGAAGGTTTGCCCATGAGTGTGACGCTGAGTCTGGCACTGAATATGCGCCGTATGCTGGCCACCAATAACCTGGTGCGCAAGATGCATGCCTGTGAAACGATGGGAGCCATTACCGTAATTTGTACCGATAAGACCGGTACACTGACTCAAAACCTGATGCAGGTGCATGAAGCCTGTTTCTATGGTTTGAAGAAACCGGGCAATTTGGGCGAAGATGATTTAAGCGGCTTGATAGCCGAGGGCATCAGTGCCAATTCTACGGCGTTTCTTGAAGAAACTCAGCCGGGCGAAAAGCCGAAAGGCGTGGGAAATCCTACCGAGGTGGCTTTGCTGCTATGGCTGAATGCACAGGGACGTGATTATTTGAAACTGCGTGAAGAGGCACAGGTAGTGGAGCAGTTGACTTTCTCTACAGAGCGGAAATATATGGCTACCTTGGTGGAATCACCTTTACTGGGCAAGAAAGTGCTTTATGTAAAGGGAGCCCCTGAAATCGTATTGGGCAAGTGCCGTGAAGTGTGGCTGGACGGGCAGCGGATGGATGCCGGTGAATACCGTCCGCAGGTAGAAGCGCAGTTGCTGGCTTATCAGAATATGGCTATGCGCACTTTGGGGTTTGCCTTTAAGGTAGTGGAAGCGCAGGAAGAAATTGATATGAAGCAACTGGACGGCCTTACTTTCCTGGGTGTGGCAGCTATCAGTGATCCCATCCGTCCGGATGTGCCGGCTGCCGTGCAAAAGTGTCAGTCGGCAGGTATCGGTATCAAGATTGTAACGGGCGATACACCGGGCACGGCAACGGAAATAGCCCGTCAGATAGGATTGTGGAAACCGGAAGATACCGATCGCAACCGGATTACCGGTGTGGAATTTGCTGCCTTGACCGATGAAGAAGCGTTGGAGCGGGTGATGGACTTGAAAATCATGTCGCGTGCCCGTCCTACCGATAAGCAACGTCTGGTGCAATTACTGCAGCAGAAGGGAGCCGTAGTGGCTGTTACCGGCGACGGAACCAACGATGCTCCAGCTTTGAATCATGCACAGGTGGGCTTGTCTATGGGTACAGGAACTTCTGTAGCCAAGGAAGCCAGTGATATCACCTTGCTCGACGATTCGTTCAATAGTATCGGTACGGCAGTGATGTGGGGGCGTTCGCTCTATAAGAATATCCAGCGATTCATTGTTTTTCAGCTTACCATTAACTTTGTAGCCCTGTTCATCGTGCTGCTGGGTTCGCTGGTAGGTACCGATTTGCCACTGACCGTTACCCAGATGCTGTGGGTCAATCTGATTATGGACACCTTTGCAGCGTTGGCTTTGGCTTCTATTCCACCTAGTGCCAGCGTGATGCAGGAGAAACCTAGAAAACGTACTGATTTTATTATATCTAAAGCGATGCAGCTTAACATCTTTGGTGTCGGCTTGTTGTTTGCCGTAGTATTGATGGGTATGCTGATTTATTTTGAAACTGTAGACGGTACCCCTCTGACGGTGCGCGAACTTACCATCTTCTTTACCTTCTTTGTGATGCTCCAGTTTTGGAATCTTTTCAATGCGCGTGTTTTTGGAACCACAGATTCGGCTTTCAAAGGGATTACCAAGTCGTATGGTATGGAACTGATTGTGCTGGCCATCTTAGGCGGACAGTTCCTTATTGTGCAATGGGGAGGAGCCGTGTTCCGTACGGAGCCCTTGGATGCGCTGACTTGGTGCTGGATTGTGGGGTCTACATCATTGGTGCTGTGGGTAGGCGAATTGGTTCGCTGGGTGCGTAGAAAATGAAACTCGTTATCAATTAATTAATTCTAATAGAAGAGATGAGACATAAGTTGGGCATTAAAAACCTGATTATCGATTTTGGTGGTGTACTGATAGATTTGGACCGTGCACGCTGTATTCAGCATTTCGAGCAGCTGGGACTGAGTAATGTAGAAGCTATGCTGGATATCTATCATCAGCAGGATTTTTTTCAGAAGTATGAAAAAGGGTTGATTTCTAATGATGAATTTCGCAACATTATTCGTGAAAAGGCCGGCCGGCCGTTGACTGATGCCGAAATAGATGAGGCATGGAACAGCTTTTTGGTTGAGATACCTGCCTACAAATTGGAGTTGCTGTTGAGCTTGCGTAAAGATTATATGGTATATCTGCTAAGCAATACCAATGATATCCATTGGCAGTGGTCGTGTGAACATGCTTTCCGATACAAGACATTTCGTGTGGAAGATTATTTTGAACACATTTATCTGTCTTATGAAATGCATATGGCAAAGCCCGATGCAGCCATTTTCCAACGGGTGCTGGAAGAAACCGGCATTGCTCCTGAAGAAACCTTGTTCATAGATGATTCGGCCGATAATTGCCGCACAGCAGAGGCCCTAGGCATTCATACGTATACCCCGAAGGCACATGAAGATTGGAGCCACCTTTTCCGCTAATCGTCCAAGCGTAGCTACTATCGGCTTTTTCGACGGCGTACACCGTGGGCATCAGTATCTTATTGAGCAGGTGCGTGCGGTGGCGGCTGGTCGTGGGTGGGCATCAGCTGTGGTTACGTTTCCGGTGCATCCTTGTAGAGTGATGCGTCCGGATGTTTGTCCGGCTTTGCTCAATACTTGCGACGAGAAATTGGCGATGCTCGAAAAGGCTGGAGTGGATCACTGTGTGCTGTTGGAGTTTACACCGCAGTTGGCTGCACTCTCAGCCTACGAATTTATGAAACTGCTGAACGAACGGTATCAGATTCGGGCATTGGTCATCGGTTACGATCACCGTTTCGGGCACAACCGCAGTGAAGGCTTTGACGATTATGTGCGATACGGTGCCCGGTTGGGAATGGAGATATTTCCAGCCAAGGCCTATTATGGCATCGATGAAGCAGTTGCTGTCAGTTCGTCGCGAATCCGAAAACTCCTGCTGTCGGGTCGGGTGGCCGAGGCTCAAGTATGCCTGGGTTATGAATATTTTCTGCAAGGCACTGTGGTAGGCGGTTATCGCGTGGGGCGTACCCTAGGTTTTCCTACGGCCAATCTGCAAGTTACTTGTCCCGATAAACTCGTTCCTGCCGATGGTGTGTATGCCGTATGGGTGCATCTGAATGATACCTGCTATGGTGGTATGCTTAGTATTGGTTTGCGTCCTACGTTGGATAATGGCACTCATCGCAGTATCGAAGTCCACATTTTCGATTTCCATCAAGACATCTATCAACATCCTCTTCGTCTCTCTTTTGTGCGTCGCACCCGCGATGAAAAGAAGTTCAACTCCCTGGAAGAACTGATCACACAGTTGCATCGTGACGAAACTGAAATCCGGCAGATACTGGGTTGCTGATATAGGAAGAATCCAGTCTTTGTATTGTCGAACCGCCGCTTTCGGTCTGCATACATCTGTCGGGGCGGAAATACCTTTTACCTGATTCAAAGAGAGGCGTAATTAAATTGACAGCGATACTATTCTTTTTGACACATATTTGCGTACAAAAGCATGGAAAATCACTCTATGAGTGAAATTATCCATGCTTTTGTACGATTTTCCATTAAAACAGTCAAAGTTTCAACTTACATTTGAACATTAGAAATTTTGTTTAATTAAATTTTGTAAGTATGAAAAACAGAGAAATGTCTCATTGGTTAAGTTGCTTGGATTGTTTCCAACGCTTGTTCTTCATTGCCTTGTTTTCAGTTTTGGCTGTTGCAGTCAGTGCTCAAAGCAAGACTATAAAAGGTACGGTGCTTGATAAATCAGGTGAAACCGTTATTGGAGCCAGTGTTTTGGTAAAAGGCACTACGAATGGTACCATTACAGATATTGATGGTAACTTTACTCTATTAAATGTATCCGCAGATGCATCTATTGAAATCAGTTTTGTAGGTTATAAGACTTTGGTAATTCCTGTTAACGGGCAGTCTGTTATCAAGGCCACTTTGGTAGAAGATACCGAAATGCTCGATGAAGTGGTGGTAGTAGGTTATGGTATACAGAAGAAAAGTGATGTTACAGGAGCCATGGCTCGTGTAGGCGAGAAAGAATTGAAAGCTATGCCAGTGAAGAATGCTTTAGAAGGTATGCAAGGTAAAACGGCAGGTGTGGATATTACTTCCAGCCAGCGTCCGGGTGAAGTAGGAGATATCAATATTCGCGGTGTGCGCTCTATCAATGCAGAGCAAAAGCCTTTGTACGTAGTAGATGGTATGATTATTCAGAACGGTGGTATCGAAAATATCAATCCGTCGGATATTGAATCTATTGATATTTTGAAAGATGCTTCAGCTACGGCTATCTACGGTTCGAGAGGTGCTAATGGTGTGATTTTAGTTACAACCAAAAAAGGTAAGGAGGGAAAGGTTACTTTGAATTATTCGGGTACAGTAAGCATCGAAACGCTGCATGATGTTACAGAGATGATGAGTGCTGCTGAATGGTTGGATTATGCACGTTTGGCTAAATACAACATGAATTCTTATCCTTCGATTACTCCCGATTATGAAGCCGATAAGATGGCTTTTGGAAGCGTTGCGGCTTCTTGGGCCAATATTGAAAAGGCATGGAGCGATGGCAAGTACGATCCTTCTAAAGTAGGTTCCTATGATTGGGCATCGCACGGTAAGCAAACCGGCATAACACACGAACATACGTTGAGTGCATCCGGAGGTTCTGAAAAGTTTCAGGGCTATGGTTCTTTCGGTTATCTCAGTCAGAAAGGTACTCAGCCTGGACAGTCTTATGAACGCTTCACGCTGAAAACTTCGTTTGATGCTACTCCGTTGCCCTACTTTAAGATGGGAACCTCTGTCAATGCTTCTTATTCAGACCAGGATTATGGCTATAATTTCTCTAAATCAGTAACAGGTGCCGGCGATTTATATAATGCATTGAGAAGCATGTTGCCCTGGACTGTTCCTTATGATGATAACGGTGATTATATTCGTAATCCGAACGGTGATGTAAATATCATCAATCCTATCCGTGAGTTGGATTATAACACCAATCAGCGTCGTACATTCCGTGCCAATGCCAGCATGTATGCTCAGGTGGATTTTGGTAAAATATGGAAACCGCTGGAAGGGTTGTCTTATAGAATACAATTCGGACCTGAGTTCCAGTATTATACATTGGGCATTGCTAATGCAGCAGAAGGTATCAATGGTGACGGTAATAATGGAGCGCAATATAAGAACGAGCAAAAACGCTCTTGGACATTGGATAACTTAATTTACTATAACAAGCGTTTTGCCGAAAAGCATAATGTAGGTCTTACTTTGATGCAGTCTGCCTCTGCATATCATTATGAAATGGGTGACATGCGTGCTACCAATGTGGCCTCTGCAGATGAATTGTGGTACAACATGGGTACGGCCGGTACGTTGAACTCGTTTGGTACAGGGCTTACAGAAACTCAGATGGCTTCTTATATGATTCGTGTAAACTATGGTTTTATGGATAAATATTTGTTGACTGCTTCTATGCGTTGGGATGGTGCTTCACAGTTGGCTCCGGGTCATAAGTGGGCTAGCTTTCCGTCAGCGGCTTTAGCTTGGCGTATCGATCAGGAAGATTTCATGAAGGATTTAAGTTGGCTTAGCCAGTTGAAACTTCGTGTAGGTTTTGGTGTGACCGGTAATGCGGCCATTGCAGCCTATGCCACGAAAGGTGCGATTACTGGTTTGTATTACAATTGGGGACAGACCGATTCTTCTTTAGGCTATGTACCTTCTGATCCTTCTGCCAAGAATCCTGCCAAGATGGCCAATGCCGATTTAGGTTGGGAACGTACTACTCAGTATAATTTAGGTATCGACTATGGCTTTTTCAACAATCGCTTGAGTGGTAGTATTGATGCTTATAAGACTAAAACAGATGATTTGCTATTGGCTATGTCTATCCCTTCACTTACTGGATATACTTCTACGTTTGCCAATGTAGGAAAGACATCTGGTTGGGGTATAGATTTGCAAGTGAATGCGGTGCCTATTCAAGTAAAGGATTTCACTTGGAACACTACTTTGACTTGGTCTATGGATAGAAGTCAGATTGATGAATTGTCTAACGGCCGTACAGAAGATGTTAACAACCGTTGGTTTGTAGGCGAAGAAATCGGTGTGTATTATGATTATGTATATGATGGCATCTGGAAGACTTCAGAAGCTGAAGAAGCAGCTAAGTATGGTCGTAAGCCGGGACAGATTAAAGTGAAAGACTTGGATAAGAGTGGTGACATTGATGCTTCGAACGATCGTCAGATTGTAGGTTATGTGCGTCCACGTTGGACTGGAGGTTGGAACAATACGTTCACTTATAAAAACTTTGAATTATCATGTTTCATTTTGTCTCGTTGGGGATTTGATGTACCGCAAGGAGCTTTGACGCTGGATGGTCGGTATATGCAGCGTAAAGTAGACTACTTTATAGCTGGTACCAATGAAGATGCCCCATATTATGCGCCGGGTTCTAATGGTGAGGCTGCTGATACATATAGCTCTTCTATGAATTATCAAGATGGCTCGTTTATCAAGGTACGTAACATCTCTTTAGGATATAATTTCACTCCCCAACAACTGAAGAAGGTGGGTATAGGCAGTTTGAAATTGTATGTACAAGCTATGAACCCTTTCACTATTTATAAAGCTTGTGATTGGTTGGATACAGACTTGATGAACTATGACAACAACAAGCGTACATTTGGTGCACCTACTACGTTGAAGAGTTTTGTGTTTGGTATCAATATCGGATTTTAATGAATAATATAACGGAATATATAGTATGAAATTACATAGATTTTTATTTGTAGCAGCATTTGTGGGGGCAGTTGGTGGCTCTATGACTTCTTGTAGCGAGTCTTTTTTGGATGAAAAATTGATTACGCAGCATAGTACCGATTATTTTATGACGCAGGAGGGCTTGGATGATTTGGTAACGGGTGCTTATCAGAAACTGAAATTCAAATTCAATTATGTATGGGCTATCCAGTGTCATAACATGGGTGTAGATGAATTTACAGATGCCAACAACGTGATGCCGGCTTGGAATCATTATAGCCAGGACTTGAATTCTGGAGAGACGGGTGCCAATCAGTCGATGTGGGATAACTATTATGGTTTGGTGGAACCTGCCAATCTGTTGATTGCCAATATTCCCCAATATTATAACCAGAGCAGTGCTACTTATAAAACCCGTTTAGGAGAAGCCTACTTCTTAAGAGCCTATGCATATTTTGAATTGGTGAAGCATTTCGGTGGGGTACCTTTGAAGCTGGCTCCTTCGAATAGTGTGCAGACGTATTTTGTGCGTGCTAGTGAAGAGCAGATTTATGGGCAGATAATAGCAGATTTTAAGGAAGCATACAGGCTGCTTCCCGAAAAGGGAGAGGCGGTAGGACGAATCACCCAGTCGGCTGCGGCGCATTTTCTGGCAAAGGCGCACCTGTTCCGTGCATCAGAATTGTATAGCAGTTGGAATGCTCAGTATGTAAATGCAGATTTGGATGCTGTGATTCAGTATGGGCAGGAAGTGGTAGCTGCCCATCCGTTGTGCGAGAATTATAGTGAACTGTGGAACTATCAGCAGCCTAACGGTGCCAATGAAAAGGTGAGCGAAGTGATTCTGGCAGCTCAGTTCTCTAACGATGAATCTACTTGGGGACGTTATGGTAATCAGATGCATCTGTATTATCCTTCTGTATATCAGGATATGGCAGGTACCAAACGTGATATATCCGGTGGTAGAGAGTTTTCTTATGTCAGTGCTACAGAATACACTATGCAGGTGTTCGACCGTGTGAATGACTCTCGTTTCTGGAAATCATTCATCACTTGTTATGGAGCCAACGATACGAAAGGGGCACCTACCTGGACTCAGGAAGATATTGATAGCGGAAAAGCTCCCCAAGGGGTAAAGGCTGGTGACAAGCGTTTTGTGGCTGGCGAAACAGGTATCAAGTATATCGTGAATGAACCGGGAGATGAGCGCTATGAAAATTACAATACCGGTGCAGCCGATGTGAAAGTAACCAAAAACGGTGTTATCTGCCATCCTCACACCTTTGTGCGCTATTTCAAAGGTGAGGCCAAGAACTGGAACTTGGATTCGCATTCCGGTAACTATTACAATATCATTCCTCACAAGCGTTCGGTGGCTTTATCTAAATTCCGTGATGGTTATCGGGTGGCTATTGCCTCTCAGTTTGGCACGCGTGATGCTATCATTGCTCGTTCGGCAGACGATGTGTTGATGATTGCCGAAGCTTATATCCGTAAGGGGGAATCTCATTATGATGATGCCTTGGTATGGATTAACAAACTGCGCAATCGTGCCGGTTATGCCGATGGTGAAGACCGCAGTGTCAATGTGGATGGTGGTCAGGCTTATAAGAACAATCCTGCTTGTTCGGGTAAGGGGGGCGGTTTTTCTGCCGATGGTGCCATCTATTCAGAATACAACACCTATTATGAATCCAATAATATGGAAGGTCAAGAAACGACAGCTTCTACCAAGGCTGACATGAAATTGAATAGTGTAAACGATGTATATAATTCTGATGTAGATATGCCGATTTATCAGGAATTGAATTGTAGCAGTAATGCAGACAAGATGATGTGTTTCTTGCTGAATGAACGTACTCGTGAACTCTGTGGAGAATTGTTGCGTTGGGAAGATTTGGCACGTACCAAGACATTGGATGCCCGCTGGCATAAGTTCAATGACGGAGTGGCCCGAGGAATAGGAGAATTTGATGCAGCCAAGCACTATTACCGTCCTATTCCGCAGTCGTTCCTAGATGGAATTACTAATGAGAGCGGTTCTGCTTTGAGTGGCGATGAAAAGAAAGCCATGCAGAATCCGGGATATTAATAACGATTGATTAAGGTTAGAGGAGAGGGTGTGTCACTTCAATAAAGTGTACACCCTCTCTCTTTTATTGTTTATGTTAGGGGTGTTTGCTATGCTTATGGCTATATCGACATGCATTTGTGAACAATTTCACATGCAAATGAACGCTATTCTATTTATAGTTGTTCCTTACTGTTTACTTTTGTAGCTGAATAATCTATGCCAAGTATGGCTAGTATAAAACCTTTTTTATAATCTGCGTAAGTAAGTCAAATGTAGTATGAAGAACAGAAAGTGGGTTATTCTATTATTGCTGGTACAAGTATTCTTTACCGCTTGTAGCCGACAAGGGTTTGAGTTGTCGGCTGGGCATGGGGTGAAGATAGCGTGTGCCCAGTCAGAGGCTGTAGTGGTGAAGACGGCTTTGGAACTGCTGAATCGCGATGTGCAGGCAGTTCTGGCAACTTCTACAGAAATCTTGTCGGACACTGCAGGTTGTGATGTTTGGGTGGGAACCATCGGGCAAAGTGAATGGCTCGAATCGGCAGGTATCGATTTTTCTGAAGTGAATGGTAAGACACAGGCTTTTGTATTGGCGGTGAATCCTGCCGGAAAACTGGTGATTGCCGGAACCGATAAGTGGGGAACGGCATACGGTATTATGGAATTGTCTCGTCTGCTAGGGGTATCTCCTTGGGAGTGGTGGGCCGATGTAACGCCGGTCGCCCGGAAGAAACTGGTGTTGTCTGCCGATACCCGTATCGTGCAATGGCCGTCGGTGGAATATCGCGGAATTTTCATCAATGACGAAGATTGGGGGCTGACTCCTTGGAGTTGGCGGAATTATGAGCCAACTGAGGTGAAAGGTCAGGTGGGACCTAAGACACATGCCCGGATTTTTGAATTGTTGCTTCGTTTGCGTGCCAATACCTTTTGGCCCGCCATGCATGAATGCACGGTACCTTTTTATTTTACTCCCGGCAATAAAGAAATGGCCGATCGCTATGGTATCTTTATCGGAACTTCCCATTGTGAACCCATGATGAGAAATACCAATGGTGAATGGAAACGGGATGGAAAAGGAGACTATGACTATGTACAAAACAGTAGGGAAGTTTTGTCATTTTGGGAAAAACGTATAAAAGAAGTGGCTTCATCGGATAATCTGTATACGCTGGGTATGCGCGGGGTGCATGATGGAGCCATGAATGGAGCCAAAACGATAGAAGAACAGAAAAAGGTGCTGACCCGGGTGCTGAAAGATCAGCGTGCGTTGTTGGCAAAGCATGTGAATGAAGATGTCACTCAAGTGCCGCAAGTGTTTATTCCCTATAAAGAGGTGCTGGATGTCTATCGGGCAGGTTTGCAAGTACCCGATGAGGTGATCTTGATGTGGTGTGACGATAATTATGGCTATATCCGTCATTTTCCCACGGCAGAAGAGCGTGCGCGGAAGGGAGGAAACGGTCTGTATTATCATGTGTCTTATTGGGGGCGTCCGCATGATTATCTTTGGCTGGGCACCACCCATCCGTCTTTGATTTATCAGCAGATGACTGAAGCCTATGAAAGAGGCATACAGAAAATGTGGGTGCTGAATGTGGGGGATATCAAACCGTCGGAATATCAGATGGAACTTTTTCTGGATATGGCCTGGAATATAAGTGCAGTCAAAACTCAAGGTGTGAAAGCGCATTATCGGAATTTTCTGGAACGGGAATTTGGGCGTAGTATGGCCCGACATATCCAGCCGCTGATGCAGGAGCATTTTCGACTATCATTTATCCGTAAACCGGAGTTTATGGGGAATACCCGTACGGAAGAACGGAATCCTTCCTATAAAATTGTCGGTGATCTGCCTTGGAGTGAAGCCGAGATACGGGAGCGGATGGAGGCTTATCAGCAACTGTCTGATGCGGTAGAAGTATGTGCGGCAGAAATACCCGCCTATAGGCAGGAGGCTTATTTTCAGTTGATAAAATATCCGGTACAGGCAGCTGCACAGATGAATCGGAAAATGCTGGCTGCCCAACTGGCTCGGCATGGCAAAGCCGCTTGGAGCGAAAGCGAACAGGCGTATGACAGTATCGTAGCTTTAACCCGGCAATATAATACACCGAAGTGGAAGGGTATTATGGATTTCCGGCCGAGGCGTTTGCCGGTGTTTCAGCAGGTAGACCCAAGAGAGGTAAAGGATGACTTGCCGGAAAGAAAGCCATCGGTCTATTGCTGGAAGGGTACAGACTGCATAGAGGGAAGCCCGGTGCTGTATGAAGGGTTAGGGTATAGTGAACAGGCAGTAGAGGTATCTAAGGGGGAAGCATTGGTCTTTGAGTTTGATGATTGTGCTTCCGATTCTCTTCAGGTGGAAGTGCATCTGCTACCTACCCATCCTGTAGACGGCAAACATCTGCGCTTTACCCTTGAGTTGGATAGCCAACTTACAGAACCGATTTCGTATGAATCTCGGGGGCGTAGTGAGGAATGGAAACAGAATGTACTTTCCAATCAGGCCATACGGCACATCAGTTTTCGAGTGAAGCCTCGGAATAAACACCGCTTGGTGTTCAGAAGTATGGACGAGGGAGTGGTATTGGATCAGATTTTGCTGTATGAATGTATTATTAATTAATTCAATCCTATAAGATATGTTGCGGAAATCTTTATTCAAATCAATAGTAATGGGGGTGTCTTTTTGTGCTATAGCATCGTGTACCCAGCCTACTATGAAATATAATTGGTTGTCTGTAGAAGCTCCTTTCCCGATGGATTCCATTCCTGAATGCATTTTCCCGACTCAAGATTTTTCCATTGTACAGTATGGGGCGATAGAAGGGGGGGAAGTGGTGAATACCGAGGCCATTAAAGCTGCTGTGCAGGCCTGTCATGAAGCAGGTGGAGGCAGGGTAGTAGTTCCTGCCGGTCAATGGCTCACAGGTCCCATTCATCTGAAGAGTCAGGTAAATCTTCATTTGGAAACTGGTGCTGTATTGTGTTTCACAGATAATCCGGAGGATTACTTGCCGGCTGTGATGACTTCGTGGGAAGGCTTGGAATGCTACAACTATTCTCCGTTGGTATATGCCATTGATTGCGAGAATGTAGCAATTACAGGAACTGGAACCTTGGCGCCGAAGATGGACACCTGGAAGGTGTGGTTCAAGCGGCCCCAAACTCATCTGGATGCCCTGAAGAATTTATATACTCAGGCATCTACCGATGTGCCGGTAGAACAGCGGCAGATGGCAGAGGGCGAGAATCATCTGCGTCCTCATCTGATTCATTTGAACCGATGCAGGAATGTGTTGCTCGATGGGTTTAAGATTCGCCAGAGTCCGTTTTGGACTATTCACCTATATATGTGCGATGGAGGTATTGTGCGCAATTTAGACGTAAAAGCTCATGGACATAATAATGACGGTATAGATTTGGAAATGAGCCGGAATTTTTTGGTAGAGAATTGTGTGTTCGACCAGGGGGATGATGCGGTGGTAATAAAGTCCGGAAGAAATCAGGATGCCTGGCGGTTGAACACACCGTGTGAGAATATTGTAATCCGTCATTGCGATATACTGAAAGGACATACGTTGCTGGGCATTGGCAGCGAGATGTCGGCCGGGGTAAGAAACATTTATATGCATCATTGTACGGCTGCCGATTCGGTATTCCGGGTGTTTTATGCTAAGACCAACCATCGCAGAGGTGGTTTCATCGAGAATATTTGGATGAAGAACATCAAGGCTGGCAAGATGCAGCGGGTGTTGGAAGTAGACACGGATGTTTTGTATCAATGGCGAAATCTGGTGCCCACGTATAAAGATAGCATTACCCGCATTCAAGGACTGTATATCGACAGTGTGGAGTGCGAGCGTACAGAAGCCATTTATGATTTGAAGGGAGATGCCCGCTTGCCTATTCAGAAAGTTGATATCAGAAATATCACTGTGGGTGAGGTGACAAAATTTGTAAAGAATGTGGTGAATGCAGAGGAAGTTGTAGAAGAGAATCTTATTTATCAAATGAAATAAATTATGAGAACATGGAATAGATTGGGAGGCTGGTTGATAGCCTTGGGAGTAGCCACCTCGGCCGTTGCACAGGTAGGTCGTGGCGTGGTAGCTGTTCGGGAGAATGCGTCGCAAGTAGTAGTATCTTGGCGTTATTTGTCGTCCGACCCTATGAATACTGCGTTTAATCTGTATCGCAACGGGCAGAAAATAGCCGAAGTACCGGCTTCTACCGGAACTTTTTACCGGGATGCGTATTCGGGCGATGCTTCGGCTTGCTATGAAGTAAGACCGGTGGTACATGGAAAGGAAACCGGCAAGGTAGCCGGCAGCTACACATTGCCTGCCCATGCTCCGCTGGGTTATGTGGATATACCTCTGGATAAACCGGCCGATGGGGTGACTCCTGCCGGAGATTCTTATACTTACTCTGCCAACGATGCTTCTATCGGCGATGTAGACGGTGATGGCGAGCCGGAAATCATTTTGAAATGGGACCCTTCCAATGCCCACGATAATTCGCACGACGGGTATACCGGAAATGTGCTGCTGGATTGTTACCGATTGACGGGAGAAAAACTGTGGCGCATAGATTTAGGGCATAATGTACGTGCAGGGGCACATTATACCCAATTCATGGTATTCGACCTGAATGGTGACGGCCGGGCGGAAGTAGTGATGAAAACATCAGACGGAACGGTAGACGGAACCGGCAAGGTAATCGGTGATGCGAAGGCTGATTATCGTGAAGCAGGAATAGTCAATAAAGAACACCCCGACAGAACCCCGCAGAATCAAGGACGCATTCTGACAGGCAATGAATACCTGACCGTGTTCAATGGCTTGACGGGTGCTGCCATGGCTACCGTTGATTATATACCTGCCCGCGGTAAACTGGCCGACTGGGGAGATACACGGGCCAACCGCAGCGACCGTTTTCTGGCTTGTGTGGCTTATCTGGATGGCGTTCATCCCAGCGTGGTGATGTGTCGCGGATATTACACCCGTACCGTCTTGGCTGCTTATGATTGGGATGGCAAGCAACTGAAATCCCGTTGGGTATTCGACAGTAACCAGCCGGGCTGTGCCGACTATGCCGGGCAGGGTAACCACAACCTGCGCGTGGGCGATGTAGATGGAGATGGCTGTGACGAGATCATTTATGGTTCTTGTGCCATAGACCACGACGGTAAGGGATTGTATTCTACCCGTATGGGGCATGGAGATGCCATACATCTCACTCAATTCTCATTGGATTTAAAAGGACTTCAAGTATGGGACTGTCATGAAAATCGGAAAGATGGTTCTACTTTCCGTGATGCAGCTACCGGCAAGGTGCTGTTTCAAGAGAAAAGTCCGATGGATGTGGGACGCTGCATGGCAGCAGATATAGACCCTCGTCATCCGGGTGTAGAAATGTGGTCGCTGGATTCCAAGGGAATCCGGAATTTCCGCGGAGAAATTATTCGTCCCAGTATCAAGGGCATCTCGGTCAATATGGCTGTGTGGTGGGATGGTGATTTATTGCGTGAATTGCTGGATAAAAATAAAATCAGTAAGTATGATTGGGAAGAGGATGTATGCCGTCCCATCATGGAATTCCAAGATTGCGCTTTCAATAACGGTACCAAATCGAATCCTTGTCTACAGGGAGATATTACGGGCGATTGGCGCGAGGAAGTATTGGTACGTACCGAGGATAGTAAATCGCTGAGGCTGTATGTATCGCCGATATCTACCGATTATCGCTTTCACACCTTCCTGGAAGACCGTGTCTATCGCATCAGTATAGCCACTCAGAATGTGGCATATAATCAGCCTACCCAGCCGGGATTCTATTTTGGTCCTGACTTGCACGAAGGGCTGTTTAGAGGTTACGATTTCACAAATAAAAAATGATATAGTTTATGAATCTGAAAGCATTAAGTATGACGGGTATCCTATTATTGGCTGCAAGTGCCGGGGGATATGCCCAAAAAAAGAAAACTGTGGTAAATGACTCGAATACTCCGCTGCATCTGTTGCAGCCGGCTTATAAAGTTCCGTATGGTGTGATAACTACCGAGAATATTAAAGCCGACCTGGATAGAGTGCTTCACTATCTGGAGCAGAGTACGCCTACCCGTGTGGTCAATAAGAAGTCGGGCAAGGTGGTAGAAGATTACGCTTCTATCGATGCCGATTCTCAGTTGGAAAGAGGGGCTTTTCGCTTGGCCAGCTATGAGTGGGGAGTGACGTATTCGGCTATGTTGGCTGCCGCCGAAGCTACGGGCGATGCCTCGTATCTGAATTATGTAAAGGAACGTTTCAATTTTTTGGCAGCAGTGGCTCCTCATTTTCGCAAGGTACTGGAAGCATCCGGTAATATTGACCCTCAGATGAAGCAGATTCTTACACCACATGCTTTGGATGATGCCGGTGCCGTATGTGCAGCCATGGTAAAGATGCAACTAAAAGATTCGTCCATCGATTTGAAACCACTGATTGAGAATTATATGGATTTCATCTTGCATAAAGAATACCGCTTGGCCGATGGAACCTTTGCCCGTACCCGCCCTCAGCACAATACGTTGTGGTTGGATGATATGTTTATGGGTATTCCTCCGATAGCCTGGTACTCACAATTGGCGGGTGACAAGAAGCAGGCTTGTCTGGCTGAATCGGTTCGACAGATATTGCAGTTTGCCGACCGTATGTGGGTGCCCGAGAAAAAACTGTTCCGTCACGGATGGGTAGAAGGTATGCAAGACCATCCGGCTTTTCATTGGGGACGGGCCAACGGCTGGGCGTTGCTCACCATGTGTGAGGTATTGGATGTGCTGCCTGAGAATTATCCACAGCGCGATGAAATCATGCAACTGTTCCGCGAGCATGTCCGTGGGCTGGCTGCCTGTCAAAGCGGGGAAGGATTTTGGCATCAGTTGCTGGATAGGAACGACTCTTATCTGGAAACTTCTGCTACGGCCATTTATGTATACTGTATAGCCCATGCCATCAATAAAGGCTGGCTGGATGCTATGGCCTACGGTCCTGTGGCTCAATTGGGTTGGCATGCCGTATCTACCCAAATCAATGATGAGGGACAGGTAGAGGGCACTTGTGTAGGCACCGGTATGGCATTCGACCCGGCATTCTATTATTACCGTCCGGTAAATGTCTATGCTGCCCATGGTTATGGACCGGTGATTTGGGCGGGTGCAGAGATGATTCAACTGCTGAAAAAGCAGCATCCGAAGATGAACGACAGTGCCGTACAGTTTTATCGTACCGAGCAGAAGACCACTGCGCCTATCTTCCATGTGGAAGACTGAATCCATACCATCGTGTAATTATATACATTATAACAATAATAATAATAGTACCATGAAACGAGAAGCTTTTAAAATGTTCTTGAAGCCAGGCTTCGAGAAAGAGTATGAGAGAAGACATGCCGCTATTTGGCCGGAGTTAAAGAAAATGCTTTCTGAAGGCGGAGTGTACGACTATTCCATCTATTGGGACAGAGATACCAACATTCTGTTTGCCTGTCAGAAGACTAAAGGAGAAGAATCTTCGCAAGATATGGGAACGAATCCCATTGTTCAGAAATGGTGGGATTATATGGCAGATATCATGGAGGTAAATCCCGATAATTCGCCAGTAACTATTCCGTTGCCCGAAGTATTCCACATGGATTAGACTTAATTGTTCCGAGAACATGGCATAAAACTATAAACGGCACCGCCGTTTGTACAAGCGACACCGCCGTTTATATAAGCGACATCGCCGTTTGTATAAACGGCAGTGCCGTTTATAATTTTATATAAGGGTATTCGGATTTTTATGGCAGTTGCAGCGTTTTTTTGTATTCGTTTCTGATAAGAAAAGAAAAAGGTAGGCTATTCATTAGGCTGGTAAACGGAAAATTACTTCTTTTGCGGTAGATAAACAGGACGGTGACTCATCGGATTTCCCTACAGGGGAGTACGACTTAAAATAAATTTGAACAATATGAAAACGGCAATTAAATTAGTGTTGGTCTATTTTTTGTTTCAGTTTCTGGGTGCATTTACCGGTGGCATGCTGACCATGCTTTATAACTACCTTACTTCCGGTAGCTTGGACATCGCCCAAGTGGAGCATTATGAACGCTCGTCCACCTTATTGTTGGGCTTTATTTATATGATGATTTACTTTTATATGGCCGGCTATCTGAAGGATTGGAGAGAGCAGTTGGCTCCGCTTTCTGCAGCGACCTTAATCTGGAGTTTTCTGGGCGGTGTGGCCATGGTCTATCTGTCGGATACCGTGGTGTCGCAGATGACTTTCCTGCCCGACCTTATGAAAGAGACTTTTGAATCCTTGCAGTTGGGTTGGTTGGGCATTCTCTGTATCTCAGTGTTAGGCCCTATTCTGGAAGAACTGCTGTTTCGCGGTGCCATCACGAAAGTCTTGCTAGAGAAATATGAATCCACTACGGCTATTCTCTTGTCCGGTTTGATATTCGGTATCTTTCATATCAATCCGGTACAGGTGGTCAGTGCCACGCTGGCCGGTTTCTTTTTTGCCTGGCTGTATTATAAGACCCGTAATCTGCTGCCCTGTATCCTGATTCATATCTTCAATAACAGTCTGTCGGTATACCTCACGAAAACGTATCCGGAGGTGGAAACTACGGCAGAACTGATTGGCACCGCCTGGACTGTGGTGCTTTGTGCCGTATCGGCCGGGGTGCTGGTGCTGGCTGTGAAGCAACTGAACCGGAAGAACTGGTAACCGTATATTGGGGCACTGAATATACTATATATCCTCATTATCCTATGGAAATAATCTATTTGTATCATAGCGGATTTGCTATACTGACCCACGATATAGTGGTTATAATCGATTTCTTTGAAGACTCCGAATCCGTATCCAGCGGCATTGTTCATGATACATTGCTGTCTAAAAATGTTCCCATGTATGTACTTTCCAGTCATTTTCATGCAGACCACTTTAACAGACAGGTACTGGAGTGGAAAAAACAAAAGGACGATATTAAATACATATTCTCGCACGATATTTATAAAAGAAGAAAAATAGAGAAAGAGGCGGCCGTCTGGTTGAAAAAAGGAGAGGTATATGCAGATGATTATATAAAGGTCACCGCTTTCGGCTCTACCGATGTAGGCATTTCATTTATGATAGAAGTAGAGGGGAAAACCCTCTTTCATGCCGGTGATTTGAATAACTGGCATTGGATGGATGAAAGTCCGGAAGAGGAATGGACGAGGGATGAACAGAAATTCCTGAAGGAACTGAATCTCATCCAAGAGAAATTTCATCAGGTAGATGTGGCCCTGTTCCCAATCGACCCGCGCCTGGGAAAAGAATATATGCGCGGAGGGAAACAGTTTATCCATGCCATACAGACATCCACCTTCCTTCCGATGCATTTCTGGAATGATTATGCTGCTGCCAATGTGTTTCAGGAGTATGCCCGGCTGCATGCTGTCAATGCTCCCGAAATCCATCACCGGGGGCAGGTCTTTGCTGATTTATAATAGTTTTTAATCACCATAAGTTTTCTAACAAATAAAAAGAATAGGTATGAAAGTAAAAGGACATTTTGACCATTTCAACATCAATGTTACCAATTTGGAAAAAAGCATCCAGTTCTATGAAGCTGCTTTAGGACTCAAGGAAGATCATAGAAAAGAAGCGGCCGACGGTTCATTTATCTTAGTTTATCTGACAGACCAGTGTTCCAACTTCCTGCTTGAACTGACTTGGCTAAGAGACCACACAGAAGCCTACGAGTTGGGCGAAAATGAAAGCCATCTGTGTTTCAGAGTGGAAGGTGACTATGATGAAGCCAGAAAGTACCATAAAGAGATGGGGTGTGTATGTTTCGAAAACGAAAGTATGGGTTTGTACTTCATCAATGATCCGGATGACTATTGGATAGAAATACTTCCTGTAAAATAAGGATAGAGATATGGATATGGGCGGCATTCACCGCCCATTTTTTTAGTTCTTCTATGAGAAAAGCATAGAAATGATGCTGTATAGCCGTTTTAGAATAAAACATTATCGTTTTTCGATAAAAAATAGCTGTTTTTCTTTGCTAATTCAAAAAATAGTATTTCCTTTGCATATCGAAAAACGATAAATACTTATCGAAATTCGTCAAACGGAAGTATAACTTAAAAATTTGAATAGTATGAAAACTTTGGGAATGACTTTGGTATTTGTAGCAAGTAGTTTGGTAAACGTTTTGGCTGGTAATGTAGAAAGCAAGTTTGCTTATAATGTAGAAAAGAACGGCGAACAGGTAACTTTGCAGACGATATATCACGTAGAAGAGGGCAAGTATCTGAAGCAGCACCTGAAATATGAATTCCACTACGATGCAGCGAACCGCCTGACTCAGAAAGAAGCCTGGAAATGGAATGTGGATGCGCAGGCTTATGAACGCTATTACTGTTTGAACTATCACTATGCAGACGATGAAGTGACTATGGAATATGCCTTGTGGAATGAAAAAACTCACGCCTTCGATGCAGCGAAGGAAAAGACTGTTTATCAGTTGGAGGCCGGAAATGTCAATTACTTTGCCTTTGAGTGGAACCAACATTTGCAGGATTGGAACCTGCTGGTTAGTCACGATACCTGGGCTGCTCAGGAAGTGCAGTTGCTGGCTGAGAAATAATAGGATTCGATCATGGAGTTAATCACCCTCTAAATAATGAAATTATGAAACTTAAGTGGATAGAAAAGAAATACTCGGTAGATGAAACTACATTTGTCATGTACTGCTTAGGTATTATAGCCGGTTGCGGTATTTTTACAGCCATTATTGGTAACCTTACTTTATGTTATCGGTTGGGGAAAGACGATACGCCCGATTTTATCTGGCAAATTTTGCCGGAGAATGTTACGTTGCTTTCTCTACTGATTTGCGGAATTCTAATGTTTTTGATGATACGAAATGTACGCAGGAAGCAGGTGTTTACTATGCAGAATGCCAATCTGATTGCTGGTATCGGTTTTTCATTGGAAGTCAACGGGCTGGTGCAGATGACTCTTCATTACTTCTCTTCAGCTAGCAACGATGTCAGACCACAGTATCTGATTTTTATCTTGGTAGGAGTTTTCTTCTTGTTTATCTATTGTTTGTTCAAATTGGGCATCCAGATGCAGGAGGAGCAGGATTTAACCGTGTAATAGAATCGTAATACAATGAAGAAAAAGAGTTATGTAACCTGTCTGAATTGGGGCATGCTGTTCGGTATCGTATTGGGAGCCGCCATGGGTAAACTGGCTGTGGGAATAGCCATCGGCTATTGTGTGGCCACTGTATATTATTTATCTTCTTCATCTTCAAAAGGAAATGACGATAAACAGGATTAGGATACAGGAAAGAAACGGATTATTGATTTTTAAAATACAAAAAATATGAAACCAATTAAGATATTGGCCGTATTGGCCTTGGTGTTGTTTGTGGTAGCAGAAGTGGGTGATGGTATCCGTGGATTCAGGGATGGTTGGAACGAAGCAGATTTGAAGATGCATGCTCCGTTTACGCTGAAATTGGAAGCCGAAAATGCCCTTGTACTGGATACCTTGAAGAATCAGGTGGATGGAAAGTTGCTGCCTTATGTGATGGATCGTGCCGAAGTGGATGGCTTAAAATATCCTGCCTGGTTTGGATGGGGATGGCTGTTGATAATGCCGTTTACATTGTTATGTTTTTATGGCTTCTATTGTGTGGTACGGGTCATCTTGTCCGTTTCGCGTGGAGAGGTATTTACCCAAGAGAATGTGCGCCGAATGCGATTTTTTGCCTATCCGGTAATGGCTGCCGCTTTCGTATTGGAATTGTATCAATGGATGCTCTATGATTATATGGCTTCGCAAGTCATGCTGGAAGGGTATCGGGTAGCAAGCTATACACTGGAATATCCTTTGTTTTGCTATATCATGCTGGCACTCTTTACCGAGATTTTTGCAGTGGGCGTGAAGCTGAAAGAAGAACAGGATCTGACGATTTAATTGTTTAACCTAAACGTATTGACTTTATGATAGTAGTGAATCTTGATATTATGATGGCTCGCCGGAAAATGTCTTTGGGCGAGTTGGCCGAAAAGATTGGTATTACCCCTGCCAACCTCTCCATTCTGAAAACCGGAAAGGCGAAAGCTATCCGTTTCTCCACCCTAGAGGAAATCTGCCGAATATTGGATTGCCAGCCGGGGGATATTCTGGAATATCGGGAAGGGGAATGATTTTTCTGTGAATTTCTGTAGTGATTCAGATACATTCGTGTCTAATAGGAAAAGAAACAAGAATAATTTATAGGTAAAAAATAGTAGAATGGAACTGTTGAAAACAAAAAAGTATTGGGTGGCAGCTTGCTCTGTGCTGGTTACTTTGTTTTTTATGCTGGTGTTGGCTAGCGTTATCTATTTTGCATGGATTATGCCGTTATTGGAAACAAAACTTCTGCGCATTTATGGAGTGATGATTTGGTTGTTCTTCTGCCAAGGATTGTATTGGAAATGGATAGTTGCCTGCACCAGTTGGTGGAAAGTGCTGACCAGACATGGATAGAAATAAAACAAGTGCTTCGGTAATTTTACTTGCCGAAGTATTTTTTTTATTTTTTCTGTAGTAATTCAGATGTATCGTGCGTCTAATAGGTAAAGAAACGAATTAAAATGCAAAACAATGGAAAAGAAAGGAGAGAAAGAAGCCGCCTTCATACAGCTGCTGCATGACTACCGGACAACCATCTACACGGTATGTTTCATG
>SAMEA103957795__coassemble_611_pt1 | contig 13790 bp, 9 predicted proteins | sample SAMEA103957795__metabat2_low_PE_009 | metagenome-assembled genome bin SAMEA103957795 (sample SAMEA103957795) | gut metagenome | biome: gut; material: feces | host: Canis lupus familiaris | collected 2014
TCCCGGCTTTCAACTTTAATAATATGGAACAGATGCAGGCTATCATCAAGGCTGCAGTAGAAACAAAATCTCCGGTTATCTTGCAGGTATCTAAAGGTGCTCGCCAGTATGCCAACGCTACACTGTTGCGTTACATGGCTCAAGGTGCTGTAGAATATGCCAAGGAATTGGGTTGCGCACACCCTGAAATCGTGCTTCACCTGGACCACGGAGATACTTTTGAAACTTGCAAAAGCTGTATTGATTCAGGTTTCTCATCAGTAATGATTGATGGTTCTCACCTGCCTTATGAAGAAAATATTGCTTTAACCAAGAAAGTAGTAGAATATGCTCACCAATTTGATGTAACTGTTGAAGGTGAACTTGGTGTATTGGCTGGCGTTGAAGATGAAGTTTCTTCAGACCACCATACTTACACTGACCCTGAAGAGGTTATCGACTTCGCTACTCGTACAGGTTGCGACAGCTTGGCTATCTCTATTGGTACTTCTCACGGTGCTTACAAATTTACTCCGGAACAATGTACTATCGATCCTGAAACAGGTCGTATGGTTCCTCCTCCTTTGGCATTCGACGTATTGAAGGCTGTAGAAGCTAAGTTGCCCGGTTTCCCTATCGTACTGCACGGTTCTTCATCAGTTCCTCAGGAAGAAGTTGAAACTATCAATAAATTCGGCGGTGCTTTGAAGGCTGCTATCGGTATTCCTGAAGAATGGTTGCGTGAAGCTGCAAAATCTGCTGTTTGCAAAATCAACATTGACTCAGACTCTCGTCTGGCTATGACTGCTGCTATCCGCAAAACTTTCGTTGAAAAACCAGCTGAATTCGACCCGCGTAAATACTTAGGTCCGGCTCGTGACAACATGGAAAAGCTGTATAAGCACAAAATTATTAACGTACTGGGTTCTGACAACAAATTGGCTGAATAATTCAACCGTCAGACAATAACCTATATCAAACGTTATCTGTAAAGTACGTTTAAGCAGCAAAAAAGGAGAGCTCCACTCAGTGGAACTCTCCTTTTTCTATATTACTCCTATATTACTTTCTATATTACCGATTCATAACCATGTTCAATAAGCATGCTTTTCATCGGTTAATTCATCAGCTTGTATTTTATGCTTATCTATACTGCGCCATGCATAAAATATGTAAGCCAATACAAAAGGAACTAATACTGAAACATAAGCCATTGTTTCTAACGTAAAGGCACTTGAACAACTGTTTGATAAAGTCAACGAACTCTGTAAATCAGCAGTGGAAGGATAATAAGCGGTGTGATTATACCCCACTAACAACAACAATGACAAGACTGTGAAAATAGTCCCCAAACCAGACCACCAGATACCTTTATCAAAAACCGGTTTCCAAAGCGAACGAACGATGCCCCACAACACCATCACCACCCCCAACAAGAATAGCGCAAGTACGACAGGCATTGCCAGAAAATTGGTAAGATATTTGTAAGGCTCCATATAGACCTCACCACTCTCTGGACGCACTGCAAAGCCATCGGCTACCAATATACGCACCAAGAAGCTAAGAAAGAAAAGCAAAAAGAAAGCGGTATTGGCCCACAAAGAACGGCGCGCACGAGCTGTGAGTTCTTGATCGGACAGATTATTAATAAAATATAATGCACCCAATATACGCGATAAGAAGAAAACCGCCAAACCAAGGACTACATTCCACGGATTGAGCAGAGCATCTAAACCATGTCCGGCATTCCCCCACTGGCTGATAACCGGCATCAGAGGATTCGTGAGATTAGCCTTATTTATTAAAAAATCTGAGCCGGTAAAGAAAGTAGCTACAGCTCCACCTAACAACAGAGGGCCTACTACACCATTGATTACCAGAAAGGCTCTATAGGTATTGATGCCCAAAAAGTTACCCACCTTAGACTGAAATTCATAGCTGACAGCCTGCAGTACGAAACTAAACAGAATAATCATCCACAGCCAATAAGCTCCGCCAAAACTAGTACTATAAAATAAAGGGAAAGAAGCAAAAAAAGCACCACCAAAGGTGACCAACGTAGTAAAGGTAAACTCCCATTTACGCCCCGTAGAGTTAATCAGCATCTTACGCTGACTCTCAGTCTTACCCAAACAGAAAATCATAGAGTTACCTCCCTGCACAAAAAGCAGAAAAACCAATATACCGCCCAATAAAGAAACAATAAACCACCAATAATGTTGCAAGAAATTATAATCCATCATCGTAGAAAACTAAATATAATAAACATATCAAAAAAACATCGCTTTAGATTTTCTCAATTCATCAACCTATTCCTTCAGGCCCTTTACTGATGGCCCTCAGCATGATTCTGATCTCAGCTATCAATAAAATAGTGAAGAGCAACAAGAAAATAAAGAAAGTGGTCTGCACTGAACCAACATCCAAGCGAGAAATAGCTGCACCAGTAGGAAGCATATCTTGAATAGCCCAAGGCTGACGCCCACATTCTGCTACTACCCAGCCAGCCTGTCCAGCCAAATAGCCTAACGGCACAGATAATATGGCAATCCACTGAATCCATCGAACCGCCTTCAAATCGCGTTTATAGACAAAGAAAAGAATCAACATAAAAAAGAGAATGAAATACCCACCCAGCATCACCATGATGCGAAACATATAGAAGGTCAAAGGCACATTAGGCACCAATTCATTGACATCTTTAATATATCCATAGCCAAAATAAGCTACATTATCATTTAATACCTTAGATGCTTGCTGTGCTGTAGCCTCATCTCCAGCAGCACGTGCCTGGCGATAATCAGCAAAAGCTGCAATCGCCTTCTTGCCTTTTTCTATCTTTTGTTCAGCAGACAAAGCCATGGTGCCGTCTTTCAAAGGATACCCACCTTGTAATAAATCATTAATACCAGGTACAAAAGCCTCTATATCTCGCTCGGCCAATAAAGAAAGCATCTTGGGACATTCTATTCGAAACAAGAACGGATCAACTCCATCGCCTGGAAGCTTTTTATCAGGATTCAATATACCAAAAGCCACTAATCCGGCCCCCTTCTCACCTTGATAATATCCTTCCATTGCAGCTAACTTCATGGGTTGATGCTGAGCAACCTGATATCCCGACCCATCACCTGTCCAAGCTGATAAAATCGTAGCCAACAAGCCCATCCAAGCTGCAATTTTGATGCTAGAGAGAGCAAATTTCTGTTCGCGCTTCTTAATAAGATACCAACAACTGACCCCAACCACAAAAAGAGCACCAAGTACCCAGCCAGATAAGACAGTATGAAAGAATTTATTAACAGCCATCGGTGATGTGGCCACAGCCCAAAAATCCACCATCTCGTTACGAGCAGTATCGGGATTAAACTCCATCCCTACAGGATGTTGCATCCAAGCATTGGCCACCAATATCCACCAGGCAGAAATGGTAGCTCCCAACCCAGTAAGCCAGGTAGAGGCCAAGTGGAAACGCTTACTTACTTTATCCCAACCAAAGAACATCACAGCGATAAAGGTAGCTTCCATAAAGAAAGCTAAAATACCTTCTATAGCAAGAGGTGCACCAAAAATATCTCCTACAAACCAACTGTAATTACTCCAATTGGTACCAAACTCAAACTCTAGAATCAATCCTGTAGCTACCCCTACAGCAAAATTGATACCGAAAAGTTTCATCCAAAACTGCGCTGTACGCTTCCAAAAAACATCACCCGTACGATAATAGGCCGTTTCCATCAAGCCCATAATAACTGCCAATCCCAACGTGAGCGGCACAAAAATCCAATGATAAATAGCAGTCAAGGCAAACTGCGCTCTTGACCAGTCAATCAAAGAAGTGTCAATCTGTTCAAACATATAAATAATGGTATAAATTATTAGGAATCTATTATATATTATAAAATGCTAAGGAATGGCCCGCTCTATCAATTCACGACTCACATAATCTTCCTTCTCCCCATCCACTGCTTCAGAACTCAGAAAATTGGGAAAGAAGAACAAACGTAAAATAAAAAAAAGAATAAACAGTTTCAGCAAAATGATACACCAAAGCGTACGACCTAGCGTCATACTCTGAAAACCATCTCGATAGAATCGCCAAACATGAATCAAGGTGTGTTTCATACACGTCAGATTTATAATGATTACAAATATAGACAGATTTTCAAAACAGACAAAAAAAATCAGGAAAATATATATGTAATTTGCGTAATAGATAAATGTAACACATCAATACCTTGTAAAAAAGCCTCCTTTTCTTGTAATATTTTAATATTTTTTTTGGAAAGAAGAATTATTTCTTTATCTTTGCAACGAACAGAAAGGGAGTTGTGAAACTCCTCCAATAGAATAGTTTAGTTAAGTCTAGTTTAGTTTTTGTGTAAGTCCTTCCTGCGTTAGCGAACGGTGGAGGGACTTGTTTTTTTCATAGCCTCCTTCTGCTAAAGCATCCGAAAAGACACAAACACTACGAGCATGGTGTGCTACGTATGCAGCAATTCCTGTGTCACCCGAATTTAAAATATCATTCACCAACACCTTCCATTGTTTACCTACTAAAAAAAAGAACAACTCTTTTGCAGCAAACAACAGACATCCTGTCATCACTATTTTTTGCTGTCCCTCTTTAGGATGAAAATCTACCACATAGGGCTGTAGAGATTTAAGCAATTCTTCTTGTCCGGCATGAATAGAAGACAAATGGCCATCTGGCTCCGCCTCTAAAAATACAGCATCCAAAGCTGGAATTCCGCTTTCATTACGAGGCACTATCTGATATAACAATTCCGAATAGCGGTGAGCCTCTTCAAGTGGATTTTGCAACCCATCAATCGGATAGCTCCATTCTTGAAATCCAGGAATATGATGCAGTAAAAGCCGCTGCATGGTGCCATAATTACTGGCAGAATCTTCAATAGGCACACACCACTCATCCACCCAAAAAATGCGCAGCCGATACCATGGAGTCTGCTCTAGATATTCATTGGCCCATACATCGAAAAGCAACGAATTGCAACTTCCCCCACCGAAAGCAACATAAAAAACACGTTCTGGCTCTTGATACATCTGCCGAAGTAGATGTAAAATCAAGGCATGGGCAGATTCCACTGCTGTATCACTCACAAAGCTTTTCATAAAACCTTAATCAAAATCGCAGAAATGCTATATTCCAATATTAGAATAATCTACGAACAAAAACTACCCAAGATTTGTTCGTTCCACGTGCAAAATAGGAAAAACAATTTGTAATATATAGAGAAAACCTTATATTTGCACAATTAACAATATTATGTGCAATAACTTATGGAACAAAGTTTTATCAAGTATATAGAAAAAAGCATCATTCAGAATTGGGACTTAGATGCTTTAACAGATTACAAAGGAGCTACTTTACAATACAAGGATGTAGCTCGCAAGATAGAAAAACTTCACATTATCTTTGAAGCAAGCGGCATTAAAAAAGGAGATAAGATAGCTGTATGCGGCAGAAACAGTTCACACTGGGGAGTAACCTTTCTGGCTACACTGACCTATGGGGCAGTTATTGTACCTATCCTGCATGAATTTAAGGCTGATAATGTGCACAATATTGTGAATCATTCTGAGGCCAAACTCTTGTTTGTGGGTGATATGGTCTGGGAGAATCTCAACGAGTCGGCCATGCCTTTGCTGGAAGGCATTTTCATGATGAATGACTTTACCCTGCTAATATCCCGCAACCCCAAAGTAACCGAAGCCAGAGAACATCTCAATGAAATGTTTGGCAGAAAATACCCCAAGAATTTCCGCCGCGAACACATTGCTTATCACAAAGACCAGCCCGACGAACTGGCTGTTATCAATTATACATCGGGCACTACCAGTTATTCAAAAGGCGTTATGCTGCCTTACCGCAGTTTATGGTCGAACACTAAATTTGCTTTTGAGGTACTGACACTGAAACCCGGCGATAAGCTGGTATCCATGTTGCCTATGGCACATATGTATGGATTAGCCTTTGAATTCCTCTATGAATTCTCCGTAGGATGTCATATCTACTTCCTGACCCGTATGCCCAGCCCCAAAATTATCTTCCAGGCATTTGCAGAAATAAAGCCCAACTTGGTAGTAGCCGTACCGCTCATCATAGAGAAAATTATCAAAAAGAATGTACTGCCGAAACTCGAAACTCCTACCATGAAACTGTTGCTCAAAGTGCCTATCATCAATGATAAAATAAAAGCTACGGTGCGAGAACAGGTAATCAAAGCTTTCGGCGGAAATTTCGTAGAAGTTATTATTGGAGGAGCTGCTTTCAATCAAGAAGTAGAACAGTTTCTACGCATGATAGAGTTCCCCTACACGGTAGGTTATGGTATGACAGAATGTGCACCGATTATCTGCTATGAAGATTGGAGCCGATTCAAACCTGGCTCATGCGGGAAAGCAGCACCTAGAATGGAAGTGAAAATCCTCTCGGCAGATCCAGAAAACATTCCAGGTGAAATCGTGTGCAAAGGACCGAATGTCATGCTAGGATATTATAAGAATCCTGAAGCAACAGCCGAAGTATTGGATAAAGATGGATGGCTACATACCGGAGATTTAGCCTTGATGGATAAAGACGGCAACGTTACCATTAAAGGAAGAAGTAAAAACATGCTCTTGGGACCTAGCGGACAGAATATCTACCCAGAAGAGATTGAAGACAAACTTAACAATATGGCTTACGTGGCCGAAAGTATCATCGTGCAACAAAACGAAAAATTAGTAGGATTGGTGTATCCAGACTTTGATGATGCTTTTGCACACGGACTAAAAAATGAAGATTTGGAAAGAGTGATGGAAGAGAATCGCGTGGCACTAAACGCTGAACTTCCAGCATACAGTCAAATTTCAAAAATGAGAATCTATCCGGAAGAGTTTGAAAAAACTCCGAAAAAATCCATTAAACGATTCTTATATCAAGAAGCCAAAGGATAAACAAACTACCATTTTCCGGCTGAAATACATGATTCATGTTCTCAGCCGGAAAATTATAATCATAAATCAACATGAAGAAACATATTTTTCTATCAGCTGCCTTACTGCCCTTATGCAGCATGGCGCAAGAACGCCCCAACATTATACTCTTTTTAGTAGACGATATGGGATGGCAAGACACTTCCTTGCCTTTCTGGACACAACGTACAGCCAATAATGATACCTACCACACGCCCAATATGGAATTATTGGCAGCACAAGGACGTATGTTTACACAAGCATACGCCTGCAGCGTCAGTACCCCTACACGGGTAAGTCTGTTTACGGGCATGAATGCTGCCCGACACCGGGTAAGCAGTTGGACTCATTACAAAAACAAGTCGCACGAAACCCCCGATGAAGTAATGAGCTATCCTGATTGGAACGTGAACGGTATCTGCCAACAACCCGGTGTGGAACGTACTACAGAAGTCACATCGCTGGCACAACTTTTAAAAGACAATGGCTACCAGACGATTCACTGCGGTAAAGCGCATTTTGGAGCTGAAGGAACTCCCGGTGCAGACCCCATCCACATGGGATTTGAGGTCAACATTGCCGGACATTCAGCCGGACAGCCAGGTAGCTACTATGGAGAAGAAAACTATGGCAACCTACCGGGTAAAAAGAAAAAACCTGCAGCAGTTCCAGGACTGGAAAAATACCATGGTACTGATACTTTCTTGACAGAAGCACTGACCATAGAAGCATTGAATGCTTTGGATAAAGCTCAAGAAAAAGAAAAGCCCTTCTTTCTATACATGGCACACTATGCCATCCATACACCGATACAACCGGATCACCGCTTTTATCAGAAATACCTGGATAAAGGATTACCTCCTGTAGAAGCAGCCTATGCAACGCTGATTGAAGGTATGGATAAAAGTTTGGGAGATATTATGAGATATTTGGATGACAAACAATTAGCCGACAACACAGTTATTCTGTTCATGTCGGACAACGGAGGACTAGCCGCACACACCCGAGCCGGAGAGCTACACGTACAGAATTATCCGCTCAACAGCGGTAAAGGCTCGGCCTACGAAGGCGGAGTACGCGAGCCTATGATTGTGCGCTGGCCTGGCGTGGTAAAACCAAACTCACGCTGCAACCATTATCTGATGATAGAAGATTTCTTCCCCACAATTCTAGAAATAGCAGGAGTAAAAAAATACCAAACGGTACAGGAAAGAGATGGAATAAGTTTTCTACCCCTACTCACGGATGAAGGAAAAATGAAAGAGAGAGATATCTATTGGCACTATCCGCATAAATGGGGTCCGAAAGGACCAGGCATAGGTGCGACTTGTTCTATCCGCTCTGGTGACTGGAAGTTAGTATACTATTTTGCTGACGGTAGACGAGAATTATTCAATATACCGGATGACATAGGCGAAAAGCATGACAAAGCCCAAGAAGAGCCTAAATTAGTGAAAAAACTAGCCCGAAAACTTGGCAATTATTTACGCTCTGTTAATGCACAGCGTCCTACCCTGGTAGCTACGGGAGAATTGGCTCCTTGGCCTGACGAAGTAAACAACTAAAATTATATTCGATGAATTATACATACCAGCTTTATTTATGCATCACGCTCTTCCTGCTCCTTACAGGAAGAGCGTTTTCACAACAGACTAGTCACTGCCAAAATACAGCAAGCCCCATAGGTATCAATCTTTCTTTGTGGAAAAAAATTGCCACTCAGCCGAACGACACCATAGGCCAAACAGTCTTTAATCTAGGAATGGTCTCTACCATGAATCAGCTCAACGGTATAGGCTTAAATATACTGGGAAGTAAAGTGAAAAGAAATGCCAACGGACTTCAAGTAAGTGGAATTACCCAAATAGTAAACGAGCAATCAAACGGAATATCATTAGCCGGTTTAGTAAACATCAAAGGGCTAGATATGAACGGCATAAGTTTTGCCGGCATCACAAATATTACAGGATTGACAACCAACGGAATAACAATCGGAGGACTAATAAATTTTACAGGAAAGAGGGCTGCTGGACTACAATTGGCCGGCATAGGAAATATTACTGGCGAAAGTTCATCTGGAATAAGTATAGGCGGACTTATCAATGTAACAGGAAATGATATGCACGGTATACAACTGTCTGGCATCATGAATATAAGCACACAAAGCAGAGGAGCACAACTAGCTCCTGTCAATGTAACAGTAAAAGGGAAAGGCGTACAAGTCGGTCTGGTAAATTACTATCAGGAGCAATTCGATGGGATTCAGCTCGGTTTGGTAAACGCTAACAAAAATACACACATCCAACTGATGGCTTATGGAGGCAGCCGAGCCAAAATCAATCTGGCTGTCCGCTTTAAGAACGAACTATTCTATACTATTCTAGGAACAGGAAGTCCTTATCTGGATTTCGATGATAAATTCTCAGGTTCTCTCTTCTATCGTGCTGGTATGGAAATACCTCTTTATAAGAAATTATTCTTCAGTGGAGATATGGGATACCAACATATTGAGACTTTCAAGAACAAACGGCAGAAACACCCTGCCCGTTTTTATGCCTTGCAAGCCCGTCTTAACCTCGAATGGCGTGCCAATACACAAATAGGATATTTCATTTCTGGCGGATATTCTCACGAACGAATCTACCAAAAATCATCTCCCTATCAACACAAACCTATTATTGAAGCAGGAGTAGTGATTTATAAGCTCTAATCTGTTTATTCATCCTGAACTATCTATTTTTTAAGCAAACAGCAGACGTGTCGTGGCTGTAGATTGCATTATCTACAGCCACGACACGTCTGCTGTTTATACATCATAAAAAATGATTTATTCTTTTTCCTTTATAAAGCCTGTACGGTAGGCCACCAACAATTTTTCCAAATCTTCAATTTGTGTAACCAACACTCTGCCCTTATCCGTATCTTTCACCATCATACGCTGAGAATTAAACTCTATGACAAATGTAGTAGATTTAATATCCAATCCTTCCTCGATAGCTTTCTGCCTACTTTGGAAAGGTTCATGTTGTACTAATTGCAAGCCATGAGAATGATATACCAAGGTATATCCGGCAATTCCGGTTTCCGGCTGATAAGCCTTTGAAAAACCTCCATCAATCACAAGCAGCTTACCATTAGCCTTTATAGGTTTCTCTCCCTTGATGGTTTTTACTGGCACATGCCCATTAATGATATGGGAATGTGAACCCGATTCCACTCCAAATTCTTTTAAAATATTGTTGCAAATCTCCGCTTGATTTCTCAAGCTATAGTAAGCCCCTTTCGTCTCTTTATGCAACTCCTTGTCTGCTATAAAATAACGTTCAAAAGTAGCCATTTTATCTTTATCGAACGAAGGAGCATTCGGACCACACCACATATACCATACGTAATCCAATGCAAAACGTTTTTCTTCACCGTCTTCATCAAAATAAGCAGTACGAATAAGTTGATCTGTCTTCAACAACAATTTACGGCCCCAATATTCCTTTTTCCCTATACGAACATGCTTAAAGCTACCATCCTCATTCAATGGAACCGAAGCATGATAAAGCAAGTTACTATTACATACCAAATACATTCCACCGTAAGTAAACAGACACCGCATATGCTTCTTCAACTTTTCACTGTTCATAAAGGAAGCATGAATCTTCTCTACTAATTCACGTTCCTCATCAGTCAATCGATAAGGATCGTCCGGATTAATGGTAGGCAGATTCGTATCACGTAACGGATACTCCTGACCCTCATACACAAACACCCCACGCTTAAAATCAATCAGATGCAATAATTTGCGATTCTCCATCGCAAAATCAGGTCTGCGACTGATGATTTCAGCTTCCAGTTTAAACTGAATAATTGTAATAGCCTTATGCATTTGTGTAATAAGGCGCAGCGTCTTTTCATTATATTCCGAATCGGCAAAATTCATTTTAGGTGCGAAGATACTACAGGGATCATCACCATAAATATCCATAGCAAAGGTAGCCAGTGGTAACAAATTAATACCATATCCATCTTCTAAAGTAGCCAGATTAGCATAACGCATACACATACGAATCACATTAGCTATACAAGCATCGTTACCAGAAGCTGCACCCATCCAAAGAATATCATGATTACCCCATTGAATATCAAAGTTATGATAATCGCACAAAGTATCCATAATAATATGTGCACCCGGACCACGGTCATAGATATCCCCTACTATATGCAAAGAATCAATAGTAAGTCTCTGTATCAAATTACACATGGCTACGATGAAATCGTCGGCCCTTTTAGTAGTGATAATCGTAGAAATAATTACGTTGATATAGGCATGCTTATTGGGCTCTATCGTAGATTCATGCAGCAATTCCTGAATGATATAAGAAAACTCCTGCGGCAACGACTTACGAACTTTAGAACGTGTGTATTTAGAAGATACATTCTGACAAACCTTCACCAACTGATTCAGTGTAATGAGATACCAGTCATCCAGATCAGTTTCAACATCTTTAATCAGTTGCAATTTCTCTTCCGGATAATAAATTAAAGTACATAATTCTTTTTTTTCACTTTCGCGCAAAGTATGCCCGAAAATTTCATTCACCTTCCTCTTTACAGCCCCCGAACCATTCTTCAGCACATGCTGAAAAGCTTCGTATTCGCCATGAATATCCGTAAGAAAATGTTCTGTACCTTTTGGCAAATTCAAGATAGCCTCCAGATTGATGATTTCTGTACTGGCATCAGCAATAGTCGGAAAACTACGTGACAACAACTGCAAATAACGCAGATCACTTACAATACTTTCCGGAGTAATCGTTCCCATAATATTATTTTTTTCGTGTAACATGCTTACAATAAAAACATCAGCAACAACTGTGCTATAATAACCCTCAGAAACATACTGAGCGGATAAACCGTAGCATAGGCCACGGAAGGATGGTCGCCAGGCAAGGTATCATTGGCATAGTTCAAAGCCATAGGATTGGCCATACTTCCACACAACATTCCGGCTACCGATCCAAAATCTACCTTCATCCAGCGGAAAGCGACAGCTCCTACAATCAGCACCGGCATCACTGTCAGAAAAAAGCCGACAGCAATCCATAACAGCCCCTCAGGCCGAAAAACCGTTTCGAAGAAATGCGCACCGGCATCCAATCCCAGGCAAGCCAAATACATAGAAAGTCCTAGGGCACGAAGCATTAAATTAGCGCTACGAGTAGTATACGTCACCATATGCATACGCGGACCGAACGTACCAATCAAAATGCCTACCACAATAGGGCCCCCTGCCAAACCTAACTTGACAGGGGCACTGATTCCCGGCAGACTGATAGGCACGGCGCCTAGAATGAGCCCGAAAACAATACCCACAAATACAGCCACCAAATTAGGTTCCTTTAAACTCTTCACAGCATTACCCAATACCTTTTCTACATTATGCACAGCCGGGGCTTCACCTACCACAGTCAAACGGTCACCCAACTGTAAAGTAAGTTCTGCTGTGGCCAACAATTGTACACCACTACGGTACACACGGCTAATATTGATACCATAATGATTCCGCAAATGCAAAGAACCTAGTTTCTTGCCGTTCAACTCCGGTCGGGTAACTAAAATACGCTGCGAAATCAGTTGACTATCGATTGCATTCCAATCAATATCCTCCTTATTCCAATCCGTATGTTCCTGTTCACCAAACAATACGGTCAAGGCAGGCGCATCTTTTTCTGAAGAAACAACCAGCAAACGATCTCCTTCACAAATAATGGTTTCAGACGTAGGAATACTCACCTTGCCATTTCGCCAAAGCCTGGAAATAACAAACTTGGTAGGTCCGCTCAAGATACCAATCTCACGAATATTTTTCTGGAACACTGCCGGATTATGCACCTGAAAAGCAGCTATGAAGGTACGGTTTTCATCCTCGCCCTGTTTTAATTCTAAATCGGCAGGACGTACCAAGATCTTACGAATCAATAATAAAGCCAAAATAACGCCTACCACACCTAATGGATACGACACTGCACATCCTAAAGCTGGAGTGCTGGTAGCCATCCCTAACTGCTTCAAGGTTTGTTGAGCTGCTCCTAATGCAGGCGTATTTGTAGTAGCGCCACAAAGAATCCCCACTACATCTGGCAAAGAAATGCCACATAAATAGCTAACTAGTACAGCCAGTGCAGTACCCACCAAAATTACAGCCAAAGCCAACATATTTAATTGTACTCCACCTTTCCTGAAAGAACTGAAAAAACCGGGACCTACCTGCAACCCCAAAGCATACACAAAAATAACCAATCCAAAACTCTCTGCATAATTCAGCATTTCCTCATCAATAGACAAACCCAGGTGTCCAGCCAAAATTCCCATAAAGAACACAAAAGTTACTCCTAGAGATACACCAGCTACTCGTATCTTTCCCAAAACCAATCCTATAGCAGAAATCAACGACAACACCACGACTGCCTGTAAGGCAGAATGCTCCACAAACAAACTATATAGCCAATCCAATGCAATACAAATTTTAAATGATTCTTTCATGCAAAGATAAGTTTTATCTTTGACAGAAGTAAATAAAGTTCAAAAAAAAAGCGGTTAACTATGCTGTTAACCGCTTAAAATATCTGTAGTGGATACGAGAATCGAACTCGTATTGCATGCGTGAGAGGCATGTGTCCTAACCGTTAGACGAATCCACCAAATGTACACCCTCAGGGATTCGAACCCTGGACCCACTGATTAAGAGTCAGTTGCTCTACCAACTGAGCTAAGAGTGCATTTGGTTGCGGAAGCTGGGGGATTCGAACCCCCGGTACGGTTACCCGTACGTCAGTTTA
>SAMEA103957795__coassemble_770_pt1 | contig 11812 bp, 10 predicted proteins | sample SAMEA103957795__metabat2_low_PE_009 | metagenome-assembled genome bin SAMEA103957795 (sample SAMEA103957795) | gut metagenome | biome: gut; material: feces | host: Canis lupus familiaris | collected 2014
ATTCTGGGGGGTATGGGTATGACCAATGATGACTACCTTTATTTCAAAAATGTCTTTTCTAATGCCGGTGCGCTGGACCGTATTGTAAGTTTCATGAATACGACGGAGAATCCGCCTGTAGAACGCTTGCTTATTCCGGATATGGCCTTGACGGCTGCCGAATATTTTGCAGTAGAGCATAATGAAAAAGTATTGGTATTGCTTACAGATATGACTTCGTATGCCGATGCTTTGGCCATTGTGTCTAACCGTATGGACCAGATTCCTTCGAAAGACTCAATGCCCGGTTCTTTGTATTCTGATTTGGCTAAGATTTACGAGAAGGCTGTGCAGTTCCCTAGCGGTGGTTCTATTACCATTATTGCGGTTACTACCTTGTCGGGTGGAGACATTACACACGCTGTACCCGATAATACCGGTTATATCACCGAAGGCCAGTTGTTCTTGCGTCGTGACAGTGACATCGGTAAGGTAATCGTTGACCCATTCCGTTCTTTGTCTCGTCTGAAACAATTGGTTACCGGTAAGAAGACCCGTAAGGATCATCCGCAGGTGATGAATGCTGCTGTCCGTCTGTATGCCGATGCGGCCAATGCCAAGACTAAATTGGAAAACGGATTTGATTTGACCAATTATGACGAAAGAACCTTGGCTTTTGCCAAAGACTATTCTAACCAATTGCTTGCGATTGATGTCAACCTCAATACTACTGAAATGCTTGATGTGGCCTGGGGACTCTTTGGCAAATACTTTAAGCCTGAAGAAGTGAATATCAAGAAGGAATTGGTAGACCAGTTCTGGAAAAGCGAGGCTAACTAATCATATAACAATAATTTTTAATCACTAAAAGAAGTGGCTATTAAGTTTCAATATAATAAAACCTCTCTTCAGCAGTTGGAAAAACAACTGAAAGTGCGGGTTCGTACGCTTCCTATCATCAAGAATAAGGAAAGTGCGTTGCGTATGGAAGTGAAGCGCTGTAAGCAGGATGCAGCTGTACTCGGCGAGAGGTTGGAAAAGGAAATCCAAGCTTACGAAGCCATGTTCGCCCTTTGGAATGAGTTTGATGCCTCATTGATAAAGGTCAGCGATGTACATTTGGGAGTGAAGAAAATAGCAGGCGTACGGGTACCTTTACTGGAGAAGGTAGATTTTGAGGTACGTCCGTACAGCTTATTCAATGCGCCCAAATGGTATGCCGACGGTTTGCGCCTCTTGCAGGAACTGGCTCATACAGCTATTGAGCGGGAATTTACCGTGGCTAAACTTAATCTGCTGGAACATGCGCGCAAAAAGACCACTCAGAAGGTGAATCTTTTTGAAAAAGTACAGATTCCTGGCTATCAGGATGCCCTGCGTAAGATTAAACGGTTTATGGAAGATGAAGAAAATCTTTCGAAATCATCGCAGAAAATCATGAAGTCACATCAAGAGAAAAGAAAGGAGGCTGAGGCATGATTACGAAAATGAAGAAGCTCACTTTCCTTATTTACCATAAGGAATATGAAACATTTCTGGAACAGATTCGTGCGCTGGGTGTGATACATATTGTGGAAAGACAACGTGGTGAACTGGATAATACACTGCAAGGATTTTTACAAAAACGTAATCTTTATAAGAATACGTTGATGAATATGTATAATCGTGCTGAAAAGCAGCCTGACAATACCATCACGAGGGAGATTTCGGCCGATGAAATCGTGCAGGAATATGAAGATTTGCTGACTCGTATACAGGAGTTGAATCAGCGTCTGCCAGTGATAGACAAAGAAATGGCTCAGATGGAAATCTGGGGCGACTTTGACTGGAATGCTGTGGAGCGTCTGAAGAATAGCGGTTGGTATATACAGTTTTATACATGTTCGGAAAAAGAATTCAATGAAGATTGGGTGGATCGGTACCAAGTAGTACGGATTCATGAAAGTGCCGGTCATATCTATTTTGTGACGATCACTCCGCAATCGGTAGATTTGGAACTGGAGCCTTTGCGTTTACCTGCTTTCAGCCTTTCTGAACTGGGGCGGCAGCGCGAAGAACTGCTGAAAGAACTGGCCGATACGAATGCTGCACTCACAGCTTTTTCTAAAGCCAATTATCGTGCGTTAGAGAAGGGCAGTTTGAAACTGGAAGGTGAAATGGAACTCTGGAAGGTTAAGTTGAACAGTGAACGGATGGCCGATGGGGCTGTGTTGTTGCTGGAAGGCTGGATTCCTGAAGATAAGGAGGCAGATGTGAAAAAACTGCTAGAACAGAGTGGTATCTATTATGAAGTCAGAGCAGCTCGCAAGGAGGATAATGCTCCGATTAAACTGCGAAACAATGCGTTCACCCGCATGTATGAAGTGCTGACGAAGATGTATGGTATGCCTGATTACGCTGAGTTCGACCCGACCCCGATTCTGGCACCGTTTTTCTCGCTCTTCTTTGCATTCTGTATGGGTGATGCAGGGTATGGATTGGTGCTGATTGCTTTGGGATTTTTCTTGAAGAAGAAACTCTCCAAGTCATTGAGCGGTATGATGAATCTGGTGATGACGCTGGGTGTATTTACTACCGTTATCGGAGCTGTATTGGGCACTTTCTTCGGAATGAGTCTGGTGGACGTGAATTTACCGGAAAGCGTCAAGCAATTCATGGTCGTGGGCAAGATTGGCGAGACATCGTATGATAAACAGATGTTGCTGGCTTTGCTGATAGGTGTGGTTCACATTTGTATTGCCATGACTGTAAAAGCTGTCAGTGAAACGGTTCGCTTTGGTTTTAAAGAATCTCTCAGTTCTTGGGGATGGCTGCTGTTGGTAGTAGGTTTTATCTGCACAGGCGGTTTGTCTTTCTTCCAGATTATTTCTGAAGAGGTGTCTACCTGGGCGTTTATAGCCATAGGAAGTGTATCGGCGATAGGAATCTATTTATTGAACAATCTGCGTCGCAATGTATTTGTCAACATTGGGGCAGGTCTGTGGGATACCTATAACATGGCTACCGGTTTGATGGGTGATGTGCTTTCTTACATACGTCTGTATGCATTAGGATTGGCAGGCGGTATGTTGGGAGGTGTATTTAATCAGCTGGCCTTTATGGTAAATGATGCGGCAGGTCCGGCATTGGGATGGTTGTTCTGTGGCTTGATTTTGGTATTTGGCCATACGCTGAATATTGCCATGTCTTGTCTGAGTGCATTTGTACATCCTTTGCGTCTGACATTTGTTGAGTATTTCAAGAATTCAGGATACGACGGTAAAGGCGAAGAATATGCTCCTTTTGCCAATAAAGACTGAATAAACAAGTAAAATATAATTAGAAACAATAAAAATAAGAAAACATTATGAATGAAATTTTAGGTTATCTCGGTTTAGGCTTGATGTTAGGTCTGGCCGGTATTGGTAGTTGCTTTGGTACAACAATTGCAGGAAATGCAGCCGAAGGTGCTTTGAAAAAAGATCCGTCTAAGTCGGCTAGTTATATGATTTTGTCCGCACTTCCCGCTACGCAGGGGTTGTATGGTTTCGTAGCTTTTCTGATGTCTATGGGACGCGATTTTTCCACCGACGGTCCGTTGATGCTAGGTATTGGCTTAGGAGTTGGTTTGGTATGCTTGTTCTCGGCCATTCGTCAGGGTCAGGTATGTGCCAATGGTATTGTAGGTATTTCACAAGGACATGATGTGCAGACAAACACGATGATCTATGCTGCTCTTCCGGAATTTTATGCTATTTTGGCATTGGTTGCAGCTTTGATGGTATAATAGCCTGTTTTTTATAGTAAAAAAATCCCCGGATCAACAGATAATCCGGGGATTTTTTATTGTACATAGTAATCATTACCATGCAAACGATTTTTATATGAATAATTGCAGATTTTTTTATTAAAAGGCTATTTTTCAAAGAATAATGCGTACTTTTGCAAGCGAAATAAAGATGGATATATAATAACATTTATGGATAATGAATTATTGACCCCCGATTACATCTTTGAAGCAAGTTGGGAAGTATGTAATAAAGTAGGAGGCATCTATACGGTTTTGTCTACAAGGGCAAATACTTTGCAAGCAAAATTCCGCGATAAACTTTTTTTCATAGGACCGGATTTTTGGCAGGGGAAAGAAAACCCTTTGTTTATCGAATCTGATAATCTTTGTGTGGCATGGAAAAAACACGCATTGGAGAAAGAACAACTTTCTGTCCGTGTGGGCCGCTGGAACATTCCAGGTGAACCTATCGTATTGCTGGTTGATTTCCAACCGTTCTTCGAAAAGAAAAATGAGATATATGCAGATATGTGGAACCGCTATCAAGTGGATTCATTGCATGCATACGGTGATTATGATGAAGCTTCCATGTTCTCGTACGCAGCTGGTAAGGTTGTAGAAAGCTTTTATCGTTATAATTTAACAGAAAACGATAAAGTAGTATACCAGGCACATGAGTGGATGACTGGTATGGGGGCTTTGTATCTGCAGAATGCAGTACCCGAAATAGCAACTATTTTTACTACACATGCTACTTCTATAGGTCGTTCTATTGCTGGAAATAATAAGCCTTTGTATGATTATCTGTTTGCCTATAACGGCGATCAGATGGCTGAAGAATTGAATATGCAGTCTAAGCACTCTATCGAGAAGCAAACGGCTCATTACGTGGACTGTTTCACCACAGTAAGTGAAATTACGAACCGTGAGTGTGTGGAATTGTTGGATAAGCCAGCTGATGTGATTTTGATGAACGGTTTTGACGATGATTTTGTAGCTAAGGGTACCACATTTACCGGTAAGCGTAAGCGTGCACGCGCTTTGATGCTGAAAGTAGCCAATGCATTGCTTGGTGATAATTTGGACGATGATACCTTGATTGTAGGTACGAGCGGTCGGTATGAATTCAAGAACAAGGGCATCAATGTCTTTCTGGAATCGCTGAATCGTTTGAATCGCGACAAAAATTTAAAGAAGAAAGTCTTGGCTTTTGTCAACGTGCCTGGGTGGGTAGGCGAACCTCGCGAAGATTTGCAGGATCGTCTGAAAAAGAAAGAGGGTAATTTTACAGAGCCTCTGTCTTGTCCGCTTATCACACATTGGTTACATAATATGACTCATGATCAGGTGCTGGATATGTTGAAATACCTGGGTATGAGTAATCGGAAAGAGGATAAGGTAAAGGTAATCTTTGTGCCCTGCTATCTGGATGGCAAGGATGGCATATTGAATAAACACTATTATGATATATTAATTGGACAAGACCTGAGCGTTTATCCTTCTTATTACGAGCCCTGGGGCTATACTCCGCTGGAAAGTGTGGCTTTTCATGTGCCTACTATCACAACCGATCTGGCTGGCTTTGGCTTATGGGTAAATGGCTTGAAGCATCAGTGTGGTATAGACGATGGCGTGGAAGTGTTGCATCGTTCAGACTACAATTACTCGGAGGTGGCCGATGGTATTAAAGATACGATTTCTGCTTTCTCAGTTAAGTCTGAGGCTGAAGTAAAGTCTATCCGTAAAAAGGCTGCTCTGGTGGCTGAACAAGCTTTGTGGAAACACTTTATCAAATATTATTATAAAGCCTATGACGTGGCATTAAGAAATGCCAAGAAACGTCAGTTGGGCTAATCTCTGAATTATTAATCAATCAAGTTATTAATACAATGAAGATTAAAGTTAGTAATGTAAACACTCCAAATTGGAAGGATGTGAATGTTAAGTCTCACATTCCGGCAGAATTGGAGAAATTGTCAGAACTGGCACGTAACATTTGGTGGTCGTGGAATTACGAGGCTACTGAATTGTTTAAAGACCTTGACCCTGCTCTTTGGAAAGAAGTTGGACAGAATCCTGTCCTTCTGTTGGAACGTATGAGCTATGCTAAGCTCGAAGCACTTGCAAAAGACGAAGTAGTTCTTCGCAGAATGGAGGATGTATATTCTAAATTCCGTCTGTACATGGATGTAGAGCCGGATAAGAACCGTCCTTCTGTAGCTTACTTTAGCATGGAGTATGGTTTGAATCATGTTCTTAAAATATATTCTGGTGGTCTGGGCGTTTTGGCTGGTGACTACTTGAAAGAAGCTTCTGACAGCAACGTTGATTTGTGTGCCGTAGGTTTCTTGTATCGTTATGGTTATTTCACACAGACCTTGTCAATGGATGGTCAGCAGATAGCCAATTATGAAGCACAGAATTTCGGCCAATTGCCCTTGGATCGTGTATTGGATGAGAACGGAAAACAAGTGATTGTAGATGTTCCTTATCTGGATTATTATGTACACGCTTATTTGTGGAGAGTTAATGTAGGCCGTATTTCACTGTATCTGTTGGATACAGATAATGAAATGAACAGTGAATTCGACCGTTCTATTACTCATCAGTTGTATGGCGGTGATTGGGAAAACCGTTTGAAACAGGAAATTCTGTTGGGTATCGGTGGTATGCTGACCTTGAAGAAATTGGGTATCAAGAAAGATGTATATCATTGTAATGAAGGTCATGCTGCTCTGATCAATGTACAGCGTATCTGTGACTACGTAGAAGAAGGTATGACATACAATCAGGCTATCGAACTGGTTCGTGCATCATCATTATATACTGTTCATACTCCGGTTCCTGCCGGTCACGACTATTTCGATGAAGGTCTGTTCGGTAAGTATATGGGTGGCTATCCTCAGCGTATGGGCATTACTTGGGATGACCTGATGGATTTGGGACGTAATAATCCGGGTGATAAGGGTGAACGTTTCTGTATGTCTGTTTTTGCTTGCAATACTTCTCAGGAAGTGAATGGTGTAAGCTGGCTGCACGGTAAAGTGTCACAGGAAATGTTTGCACCCATCTGGAAAGGCTATTTCCCTGAGGAAATGCACGTAGGTTATGTGACTAATGGTGTACACTTCCCTACTTGGAGTGCTACAGAATGGAAGCAATTATATGCTGCTCACTTTGATGAAAACTTCTGGTATGACCAGTCGAATGCCAAGATTTGGGAGGCTATCTATAATGTGCCCGATGAAGAAATTTGGAAGACTCGCATGACGCTGAAGAACAAGCTGATTGACTATGTTCGCAAGCAGTATCGTGAAACTTGGTTGAAGAATCAGGGTGATCCTTCTCGTATTGTAGCTTTGTTGGACAAAATCAACCCCAACGCATTGCTGATTGGATTCGGTCGTCGTTTTGCTACTTACAAACGTGCACATTTGTTGTTTACAGACTTGGATCGTTTGTCTAAGATTGTTAATAATCCTGATTATCCGGTACAATTCCTGTTTACAGGTAAGGCACACCCGCACGATGGAGCTGGTCAAGGTCTTATCAAGAGAATCATTGAAATCTCTCGTCGTCCGGAATTCCTGGGTAAGATTATTTTCTTGGAAAACAACCACATGCGCTTGGCTCGCCGCTTGATTTCTAGTGTAGATATCTGGTTGAATACACCGACACGTCCGTTGGAAGCTTCCGGTACATCAGGCGAAAAGGCATTGATGAACGGTGTTGTCAATTTCTCTGTACTTGATGGCTGGTGGCTGGAAGGTTACCGTGAAGGTGCTGGCTGGGCTTTGACGGAAAAACGTACTTATCAGAATCAGGAACATCAAGACCAATTGGATGCAGCTACTATCTATAGCATCTTGGAAACTGAAATCTTGCCATTGTACTATGCACGCAACAAGAAGGGTTATTCTGAAGGTTGGATTAAGACTATCAAGAACTCCATTGCTCAGGTAGCTCCGCATTATACTATGAAGCGTCAGTTAGATGACTATTTCACCAAATTCTATAACAAAGAAGCGAAGCGATTCCATGCGTTGGCTGCCAATGATTATGCCAAAGCCAAGGAAATTGCAGCTTGGAAGGAAGAAGTTGTAGAGAAATGGGATAGCATAGAAGTTGTTTCTTGCAGCAAGACAGAAGATTTATTGAAAGGTTCTATCGAAAGTGGTAAGGAATATACAATCACTTACGTAATTGATGAAAAGGGATTGAATGATGCGATTGGTCTGGAATTGGTAACAACCTATACTGCAGCCGATGGCAAGCAGCATATCTATTCTGTTGAACCGTTTGAAGTAGTTAAGAAGGAAGGTACGCAATATACATTTGAAGTGAAGCATAAATTGGAAAATGCAGGTAGCTTCAAGGTAGCATACCGTATGTTCCCGAAGAACGCAGATCTGCCTCACCGTCAGGATTTCTGTTACGTTCGCTGGTTTGACTAATCCAAAAAACTGTGGTGTGTTTAAACACCCATTTTGAGATATTCTTCCCCCTGTTGCACTTCATCAGCTGCAACAGGGGGAATTTTTATAGTCAGAGATATTTCAGTCGCTTATCTGATTTTTATAGTGCAGTTTTCCAAGCTGTCAATGATAGCCAATGATTCTACGTGTATGCCCATCTGTCGCAACTCATCTCCACCATGCTGAAAGGCTTTTTCTATCAAGAAGCCCATACCCTCTAGTTGTGCACCCGCCTGATTTACCAAATCAATAATTCCTTTTGCTGCATTGCCATTAGCTAAAAAATCATCAATAAAGAGAATCTTATCACCCGGATGAAGAAAGTCCTTGCTGACACATACTTCATATGACCGCTGTTTGGTAAATGAATAGACCGAAGTTGTCAGCATATTCTCCATTGTGCTGGGCTTTTTCTTTTTGGCAAAAACTACGGGCAATTCCAGTAGATAACCTACCATTATGGCAGGTGCTATGCCACTAGCTTCAATGGTTAGGATTTTGTTGATATGGGTAGAAGCGAATCTCCTAACAAACTCCACTGCCATCGATTTCATAAGAATAGGATCCATCTGGTGATTAATGAAACTGTCTACTTTCAGAATACCTCCCGGATAACAGTGCCCGTCTTTTAAAATACGTTCTTTTAAAACTTTCATTTATACTTATATTTCTTGATTAGTATCAGGTTTGCTTAGTTCGGTCGACTGATATTCTTTAGCCAGTTTCTGCGAAATCTTCTTTTTGGGGGTTAAGCCCATGCCTTTCAGTTGTTCGGCTTGCCTTATTATACTTCCTCTACCTTCTGATAGCTGGTTCAGAGCTTTTTCATAGTCTTTCTGTAAATATTGTATACGTTCCCCGATGGAGAGGAAAGTATCACAATAGCCAGCTATTTTTTCGTAGAGTGCTGTGCCTCGGTTGATAATATCTTGCACGTTTTTAGCTTGATATTCCCGTTTCCAAAGGTCTAGGGAAAGCCTTAAGGCACTGATCAGATTAGTGGGACTCATCAGTACCACTTTTTTGTTATAAGCATATTCCCACAGTTGCGGATCGGTTTCTATGGCCAAAAGATAGGCACCTTCGGTAGGAATAAACATCATGACAAAATCCGGTGCTTTGCTGTCATAGCGCGAATAATCTTTGCGGCTCAATTCTTCGATGTGAGTGCGCACAGATTGCAAGTGAAGTTTCCTCTGTCGGTTTTGTTCTTCTGTATCATCGGCAGCCATGTATCCGCTATAGGCAGTAAGTGATACCTTGGAGTCTATAATCATTTCTCTGTCATCTGGATAGCGGATCAAGATATCCGGTTGCATCTTTTGTCCGCTTTCTTCGTTGATTAGAGGCTCGTCTTGCTCATTTTTCAAGAATTCCTGTCTAAAATAGTGCTCTCCTTCTATAAGTCCTGAAGCTTGCAACAGTCTTTCCAGAATCATTTCTCCCCAGTTTCCTTGTACCTTTGAATCACCTTTGAGAGCTTTGGTCAGATTGTTTGCTTCTTCACTTAAACGGTTATTCAGTGCCACCAGCTCTTTGATTCGTTCTCCTAATGAAAAGCGCTCTTTGGCTTCTGTGGAATATGCCAGTTCTATTTGTTGCTTGAAAGTCTTCAGATTACTGTCTAAAGGTTGTAACAAATGAGACAGATGCTCGGCACTCATTCGGGTGAAATCTTCTGCGTTACTGCTAAAGATGCGGTGAGAGAGATTTTCAAATTCCGTTTTCATGCGTTGATACATGGCTTCTTTTTCCTCTTCTTTCTGCTTCATCCAGCAGATTTCTTTATCATGTTGCTGTTGCAGCTGATTTTTTTCCTGCTGCCATTGCTGTACCAGCAAATCTTGTTGGAGTTTTAGGCTGGTTATTTCAGCCTTCAGCGAAGCAGCCTTTCGGTCGGAAATGAGGTAGCCGATGCCACATCCTACCAATAGTCCTATTAGCACCAATAGTACTTCCATGTTTATTCAGTCAAGATTTCGTGTCCTGTTTCTGTAATGAGAATTTGGCTTTCCCACTGTGCCGATGGCAGTCCGTCGTCAGTGCATACGGTCCATCCGTCGGCTTCATCAATGAATACCTCGTAGCTTCCCATATTGATCATAGGCTCAATCGTAAATGTCATGCCAGGAACCAACAGCATGCCTGTACCTTTCTTTCCAAAGTGTTCCACATCAGGCTCTTCATGGAATTTTACGCCGCAGCCATGACCGCATAAGTCGCGCACCACACTAAAGCCATTCTTTTCGGCATGCTCTTGAATAGCTGCACCGATATCTCCTAATCTTACCCACGGATTAGCCATTTCAACTCCCAAGTCACGACACTCTTTGGTGACTTGTACTAAACGTTTCATCTCAGGGCTTACTTCACCAATCATGAACATGCGTGAAGCGTCAGAGAAGTAACCTTTATAAATGGTAGATACATCCACGTTGACAATATCTCCGCTCCGTAGAATTTCCTTGGTGCTAGGTATACCGTGGCACACCACATCGTTGATGCTTGTGCATACACTTTTAGGGAATCCTTCATAAAGGAAGGGAGCCGGTATGGCATCATGGTCGGTAGTGAAGCTATATACCATATGGTCTATTTCAGCAGTTGACATTCCTTCATGTATATTTTCAGCGATGTAGTTTAGCAGGGCCGTATTGATTTTAGCACTTTCACGGATGCCCTCTATCTGCTCTTTTGTACGCAACAGATGGCGTTGCGGTAATTTATAGCCATCTTTTTTATACTGTTGTATTTTAGCTTCTACTTCGTCAGAATATCCTTTTGGAGTAAAGCGTACTCCTTTCATCATCTTTTTCATATCCTTTCTTTTTTTCGTTTTACATTCTTCCTACAAAGGTAGATATTGTTTGTCAGTTTTGAGTCACTTTAGCGAATTTTAATGGCATATTCAAAAAAAAGAGCAGCAAGGAAGCGAGTTCCTATGCTGCTCTATAAATATAATTTCAATAATTAATTAGAATGCGTAGTGGAAACCGATAGACAAGTCTTCGCTGCTCAATGCGAAGCCATAGCCTTGCATATCATTGAGCATGTAGTCATCTCTGTAACCCAAGAAGCCATATTTGGTAATGAAGCTGAAGTTCTTGTTCAGTTTGATAGAAATACCCGGTCTTAAACCGATTTCAAAACCTGCTTCAGAATCATAACCTTTAACTTTTACGCTAGAGAGGCCTAAACCACCTTCTATAAACAAACGAACCACTTTGCTATCCAGCAAGTTGTAGCGAGCATAGGGAGCAAAAGCAAAAGCGTTTACTTTGGTTTTACCTTCCACTTCGATAGGACCTAAGTCAATGCTGTGGTCTGTTTTTGCATGTGAGAACATGATTGATGCTCCTATAGACCATTTGTGATTCAACTCATAGCCTACTTCAGGAGCCAAAGTGAACGTGGTTAAGTCAGCATCATCATTGTGCCAGAAGCTTGCAGTACCACCAACATACACTTGTGCTTTAACAGCTACAGCAGCCATTACTACAAATAATAATGCTACAATTTTTTTCATAATCATACAGTTTTAGTGAAACATTAAATAGTTTAGAAAGCCGTTTTTACGGCTGTTTAAGTG
>SAMEA103957795__coassemble_1105_pt1 | contig 9118 bp, 9 predicted proteins | sample SAMEA103957795__metabat2_low_PE_009 | metagenome-assembled genome bin SAMEA103957795 (sample SAMEA103957795) | gut metagenome | biome: gut; material: feces | host: Canis lupus familiaris | collected 2014
GTGTATAACTGATAAAAGCCGGAGTCTTGGGTTTATTTCTATTATTCATACACCAAACTTTTTAGTAAAGGAAAACAACAGTTACTTTATTCCTGGATGCATACAGACTCTTCACCGTATCAACTCCCGGTCTTCTCCGTACCCGCTCCCTACCCGCTCCCAGTTATAGGATCCGGAGAAAGAGCGGTTCTAGCCCCTCTCTGAAGCAGAGAAGAAACTGCCGGAAGCCCGGAGAGCCCGGCAGTTCCGAGACTATCGATTCAAAAAATCCTGAATCACCTTCAAAGCTTCCGCCTTGGCCGTTTCCAGGTCATCGTTCACGATTACCGTATCGAATTTCGGGGCAAAGCTCAGTTCATACTCCGCCTTGGCTATGCGGCTCTCTATCACCTCAGGAGCATCCGTACCTCTGCCTACCAGCCGCTTGCGCAGCTCCTCCACCGAAGGCGGCTGAATAAATACCGACAGTGCCCGCTCGCCGTAGAACTGCTTGATGTTGCATCCGCCCACCACATCTACATCGAACACCACGTTCTGACCGTCGGCCAGCTGACGTTCCACCTGCTCCTTCAGCGTGCCATAGAAGCGATCCGGATACACCTCTTCATACTCCAGAAAATCGCCCGCAGCTATGCGACGACGGAACTCGTCGGGAGTCAGAAAGAAATACTCCACTCCATGCTGCTCCGTTCCCCTGGGTGCGCGGCTCGTGGCCGAGATAGAGAAAGCCAAGTTTAAATGCTGTGTCAACAGATAATTGATGATTGTCGACTTACCCGACCCCGACGGAGCCGAAAAAATAATCAGTTTACCCATACTCATTCCCTTTTTTTAAAGCTGTTTCTTTTAAAAGCTAACCTTGCTTTGGCCGAGAGTTATTTACATTACATTCAGCACCTGCTCTTTGATTTGCTCCAATTCATCCTTCATCTGCACCACGATTTTCTGCATTTCAGCGTGGTTCGACTTACTGCCCAGGGTATTGATTTCGCGTCCCATTTCCTGCGCAATGAAGCCCAGCTTCTTTCCCTGTCCGCTGCCGCTTTCCAGAGTAGCGATGAAATAATCCAAGTGATTGGCCAGCCGCTGCTTCTCTTCGTTGATATCCAGCTTTTCGATATAGAAGATCAGCTCCTGTTCCAGCCGATTCTTGTCGTAATCCACACTCAGCGTCTTCTCCAGGGCGTCGGTAATCCGGTCTTTGATTTTTCCCACCCGTTCTTCTTCGAAGGGCACCACCTCGCAGAGCAGCTTTCTTATGTTATGAATTTTCTCACGGAACTTCATTTCCAGTGCAGCCCCTTCCTGCTTACGGAAATCCACCAAATGGCCCAAAGCCTCGCTCACGGCACCGTGTACCAGTGTCCACTCCTCTTCGGTCAGCTCCTGCACCTCCACCTTCGTCATCACATCCGGCATCCGCAGCAGCGTAGTCATCCAGTCTTGCGGTTCCGGAATACCCTTTACAGCCACCAGTTCGCGTATTTGGTCGTAATAAGCAGCTACCAATTCGCGGTTAATAGGCGTAGCCGACTGCGCCCCCTCCTTCTTCTCTATCCACAGGCTGAAATCCACCTTGCCGCGTTCCAGCAGTTTGGCCACTTCATTGCGAATGTCCATTTCCTTTTCCCGGTATAGAGGAGCTACACGAACCGACAGGTCCATAGCCTTGCTGTTGAGTGATTTTACCTCAACACTTACTTTTTTATCGGGCAATTCGACCGTTGCCTTGCCGTAGCCCGTCATTGATTGTATCATAATGCTTCTTAACTTTTTCGCAAAAGTACGGGATTATTTTTAAATACTGAAAATAATAATGTACTTTTGTCTGCTAATTAAATGAATAGAAGCGTATGTCATGTATCTTACATATTGAAACGTCCACTTCCGCATGCTCGGTAGCCCTAAGCCAGGACGGACAGAATGTATTTAAAAAAGAAGAGTTGAACGGTCCTTCCCACGCCGTTCTGTTAGGAGTATTTGTCGACGAAGCCTTGTCTTTTGCCGACAGTCATGCGTTGCCGCTCGATGCGGTGGCTGTGAGTTGCGGTCCGGGTTCGTACACCGGTCTGCGTATCGGCGTATCCATGGCCAAGGGAGTATGCTATGGCCGTAACCTGCCTCTCATAGCCCTGCCCACCCTGAAGGTGCAATGCGTGCCGGTGCTGCTCTATCACGACGAGTTGCCCGACGATGCCCTGCTCTGCCCCATGATTGATGCGCGCCGCATGGAGGTGTATGCCGCCATCTACGACCGTGCATTGAAGCCTGTGCGCCCCATTGCTGCCGACATCGTAGACGAGCATTCGTATGCCGAATACCTGGAGAAGCATCCGGTATATTTCTTCGGCGACGGAGCAGCCAAGTGCAAGGAAAAGCTGACGCATCCCAATGCTCATTTCATCGACCACATTCATCCGCTGGCCAGCATGATGTTTCCACTGGCCGAAAAAGCGATTGCCGAAAACGACTTTCAAGACGTGGCCTACTTCGAGCCTTTCTATCTGAAAGAATTCGTAGCCAGCAAACCGAAGGATTTGCTTCAGGAGACGAGGTGAATTTAGGAGTTAGAAGGAGTTATAAGGGAGTTAAAGGGAGTTAGAGGGAGTTATTAGGAGGTGAATTTAGGAGTCTAATTTAGGAGTTAAAGGGAGTTAGAGGGAGTTATTAGGAGTGAAGGAGGTGAACTTAGGAGTCTAATTTAGGAGTTAAATTTAGGAGTTATTAGGAGTGAAGAAAATACTCTATACCTCTGTACTAGGAGTTAAAGAGCATTGGCTTTACTCACAAACTCGACTTCTTAACTCCCCCAACGAAACTCCTTAACTCCTCTAACTCCTCAACATAACTCCTTTAACTCCTCAACGAAACTCCTCTAACTCCCCAACATAACTCCTCTAACTCCTAATAACTCCTCTAACTCCTAAACATAACTCCTCAACGAAACAACGAAACAATAAATAATACAATATACAATCATCATGCAATATAACACTCAACAGAAACGCATGCCGCTTCCCGAATACGGAAGAAGCATTCAGAATATGGTAGACCACGCACTGACGATAGAAGACAAAGCCGAACGCCAGCGGTGTGCCAATACCATCATCAACATCATGGGAAATATGTTTCCCCATCTGCGCGATGTGCCCGACTTCAAGCACAAGCTGTGGGACCATCTGGCCATCATGTCGGGCTTCCAACTCGACATTGATTATCCGTTTGAGATTATCCAGAAAGACAATCTCGGCAGCAAGCCCGACTATGTGCCCTACCCGCATGCCAAAATACGCTACCGCCACTACGGACGCACCCTGGAGCTGCTGATACAGAAGGCGTGCGATTTTCCTGAAGGAGAGGAGAAGCGAAACTTGGTGGCCCTGATTTGCAACCACATGAAGAAAGACTATATGTCGTGGAACAAGGATACGGTAGACGACCGCAAGATAGCTGCCGACCTGGAGGAACTGTCGGAAGGCAAACTGCAGATGACCGACGACATCGTGAAGCTGATGGCCGCACGCATCGACCAGTTCTACCGCCCGCGCATGCAGAACAATCGCAACAACAACCGGAACAACAACAATAACCGGAACAACAATAATAACAATAACAACAACAATAACAGACGTAAATACTAACCCCATAAAAACGCACCTGTCATGGCATCATTTGTAATAGAAGGCGGACACAGCCTTGCAGGCGACATCTACCCGCAAGGCGCCAAAAATGAAGTGCTGCAGATTATCTGCGCCACCCTGCTTACGCCCGAAAAGGTCGTAGTACACCACATCCCCGACATCCTGGATGTAAACAACCTCATTCAACTGATGCGGGAAATGGGCGTAACGGTAGAGAAACTGGGCATCGACACCTACAGCTTCGAGGCCCGGAACGTAGACCTGGGCTATCTGGAGAGCGACGAGTTTCTGAAGAAATGCTCCGCGCTCAGAGGCTCGGTGATGCTCATCGGACCTCTGGTGGCCCGATTCGGCAAGGCCATGATATCCAAGCCCGGAGGCGACAAGATAGGCCGACGCAGACTCGACACCCACTTCATCGGCATTCAGAACCTGGGGGCCGACTTCCGCTACGATGCGCAGCGCGAAGTATATGAAATCAGCGCCGACCGCCTGAAGGGCAGCTACATGCTGCTAGACGAGGCTTCGGTCACCGGTACGGCCAACATTGTGATGGCTGCCGTGCTGGCACAGGGCAAGACCATCATCTACAATGCCGCCTGCGAGCCCTACGTGCAGCAGCTATGCCGCATGCTGTGCCGCATGGGAGCCCGCATCGAAGGCATTGCCTCGAACCTGCTCACCATCGAAGGCGTAGAAGCCCTGCATGGCACCGAGCATACCGTATTGCCCGACATGATTGAGGTGGGCAGCTTCATCGGTATGGCTGCCATGACGCAGAGCGAGCTCACCATCAAGAATGTGTCGTATCAGAACCTGGGCATCATCCCCGACAGTTTCCGCCGCCTGGGCATCCGCCTGGAGCAGCGGGGCGACGACATCTTTGTGCCGGCTCAGGAGAGCTACCAGATAGAATCGTTCATCGACGGTTCCATCATGACCATAGCCGACGCCACCTGGCCGGGACTCACGCCCGACCTCCTGAGCGTGATGCTGGTGGTGGCCACCCAGGCCAAGGGCAGCGTACTGATTCATCAGAAGATGTTCGAGAGCCGCCTGTTCTTTGTGGACAAGCTCATCGACATGGGCGCGCAAATCATCTTGTGCGACCCTCACCGGGCGGTAGTCATCGGCCACAACCACGGCTTCAAGCTGCGCGGCGGCAACATGACCTCGCCCGATATCCGTGCCGGTATCGCCCTGCTCATCGCTGCCATGAGCGCCGACGGCATCAGCCGCATACACAACATCGAACAGATAGACCGGGGCTATCAGAACATCGAGGGCCGACTCAATGCCCTGGGAGCCCGCATAACCCGTATATAATCATGATCAGAGAAAACGAAGTATATAAGATAGGAGTGTTCAATAAGCCGCACGGCATACACGGCGAACTGTCGTTTACCTTTACCGACGACATCTTCGACCGCGTAGAGGCGGAGTACATCGTGTGCCGCATGGACGGTATCCTGGTGCCTTTCTTCATCGAAGAGTACCGGTTCCGCTCCGACTCGGCTGCGCTGATGAAGCTCGAGGGGATAGACACCGCCGAACGGGCCCGGATGTTTACCAATGTAGAGGTGTTCTTCCCCAAGGCTCATGCCGAACAGACCGATGTATCCGAACTGTCGTGGAATTACTTCATCGGCTTCCGGCTGGAGGAGGTGCACCACGGCCACCTGGGTGAAGTGACCGACGTAGATACTTCTACCCTCAACACCCTGTTTGTAGTAGACCACCAGGGGCAGGAGCTGCTGATTCCGGCGCGCGAGGAGTTTATCACCGACCTCGATGCCGCGCACAAGGTCATCACCCTGGAACTGCCCGACGGACTGCTCACCCTCTAACCCCCTCTCACCTACCCGCTGCCTATGACACCGAAAAAGAAGAAGAAGAGAAGAGCCTTTTGGCGAGACATCAAGTTTAAGTACCGCCTCACCATCATCAATGAGAATACGCTGGAAGAGGTGGTAGACCTGCATGTGTCTAAACTGAACGGCATATCCGTACTCCTGTCCGTGCTCACCGTAACGTTTCTGTGTGCCGCCCTCATCATCACGTTCACTCCCCTGCGCAATTACCTGCCGGGCTATATGAACAGCGAGATCCGGGCACAGGTGGTAGACAATGCCTTGCGGGCCGACTCACTGCTACAGCTGGTGGAGCGGCAGAACCTGTACATCATGAACATACAAGACATCTTCCGCGGCGAGGTGAAAGCCGATACCGTGCATTCCATCGACTCGCTCACCCTGCTGCGCAACGACTCGCTGATGGAGCGCACCCAGCGCGAAGCGGCCTTCCGCAAGCAGTATGAAGAGACCGAGAAGTATAACCTGACCAACATCACGGCGCGCAACGAAGCCGACGGACTGATCTTCTTCCGCCCCACGCGGGGCTTGATATCCACGCCCTTCGATGCCGACCGCCAGCACCTGGGCATCGACATTGCCGCCAATCCCGGCGAAAGCGTACTGGCCGTGCTCGATGGTACCGTGATTCTGAGCACCTATACGGCCGACATGGGCTATGTGATAGAGGTGCAGCACAGCCGCAACTTCGTATCGGTGTATAAGCAATGCGGCTCGCTGCTGAAGAAGGCGGGTGAGAGCGTAAAGGGAGGCGAAGCCATCGCCGCCGTGGCGCGCCCGGATGCCGATGGGTCCGGACCGCACCTGCACTTCGAGCTGTGGCACCAGGGCAAGGCGCTGAACCCCGAACAATACATTGTGTTTTAAGCCACACGGCCTTTATTAAATAAAAGAAAAGAACGAATCATCTAAAAAAAACGAATCATCTAAAAAAGAACGAAAGATACATGAAAAAACAAATAGCCATCTTAGGGTCCACCGGCTCTATCGGCACACAGGCACTGCAGGTCATCGAAGAACATCCCGACCAGTACGAAGCCTACGTGCTGACGGCCAACAACCGCGTGGACGAACTCATAGCTCAGGCACGCAAGTTTCTGCCCGAAGCCGTGGTTATAGCCAACGAGGCCCATTACCCGGCACTGAAAGAGGCCTTGGCCTCGCTGCCCATCAAGGTGTATGCCGGCGAAGACGCCATCTGTCAGATAGTGGCCGAGAAGCCCATCGACATCGTGCTCACCGCCATGGTGGGCTATGCCGGACTGCGCCCCACCATCCATGCCATCCGTGCCCGGAAGACCATTGCCCTGGCCAATAAAGAGACGCTGGTGGTGGCGGGCGAACTGATCAACGAACTGGCTCACATCAACCATACCCCCATTCTGCCGGTCGACTCCGAGCATTCGGCCGTGTTCCAATGCCTGGCGGGCGAAGCCGACAATGCCCTGGAGAAGGTGATACTCACCGCCTCGGGCGGCCCCTTCCGCACCTACAGCTACGAACAGCTGAAGCACGTGAGCAAGGCAGAAGCGCTGAAGCACCCCAACTGGGAGATGGGTGCCAAGATTACCATCGACTCGGCTTCGATGATGAACAAGGGTTTCGAGGTAATCGAGGCCAAATGGCTCTTCGGTGTGCGCCCCGAGCAGATAGAGGTAGTGGTGCATCCGCAGTCTGTGGTACACTCCATGGTGCAGTTTGAAGACGGAGCGGTGAAGGCACAGCTGGGCATGCCCGATATGCGCCTGCCCATTCAGTATGCCTTCTCGTACCCCAAGCGGCTGAAAGCCTCGTTTCCGCGGCTCGACTGGGCGCAATGCACGCAGCTCACCTTCGAGCAGCCCGACACCGAGCGCTTCCGTAACCTGGCCCTGGCCTACGAAGCCCTGCACCGGGCGGGCAACATGCCCTGCATCGTCAATGCAGCCAACGAGGTGGTGGTCGACGCTTTCCTGCACGACCGCATCTCCTTCCTGGGCATGAGCCGCGTCATCGAGCAGACCATGGAGCGGGTGTCTTACCTGCGCCAGCCCACCTACGACGACTATGTGGCCACCGATGCCGAGGCACGCCGCATAGCCAGCGAACTGATTATTTAATGTATAATATCTAATTTTATTTTCGACCTGAATGGAAACATTTTTGATTCGTGCCCTGCAGCTCGTGATGAGTCTTTCACTGCTTGTCATTATTCACGAGGGCGGACACTTCCTCTTTGCCCGTCTGTTCAAGACACGGGTAGAAAAATTCTGCTTGTTCTTCGACCCCTGGTTTACCCTGTTCAAGTTCAAGCCTAAAAACAGTGATACAGAATACGGTGTAGGGTGGCTGCCGCTGGGCGGCTACGTAAAGATTGCGGGTATGATAGACGAATCGATGGACACCGAACAGATGAAGCAGCCCGTGCAGCCGTGGGAATTCCGCGCCAAGCCGGCGTGGCAGCGTCTGCTCATCATGACGGGCGGCGTGCTGTTCAACTTCCTGCTGGCTCTGTTCATCTACTCCATGATTCTCTTCACCTGGGGCGATTCCTACATCCCCGTGCAGCAGGCTCCGCTGGGCATGGACTTCAACGAAACGGCCAAAGCGGTGGGCTTCCGCGACGGTGACGTGCTGCTCTCGGCCGACGGGGTGCCCTTCGAACGCATGGGCGGCGACCTGCTGACGGCTGTGGTAGACGCCCGCCAGGTGACGGTGCTGCGCCAGGGAAAAGAGACCTCGGTCTACATCCCCGACAACATGATGGACCGCCTGCTGGCCGACAGTGCCCGCTTTGCCGACTTCCGCTTTCCCTTCGTGATAGACAGTGTGGCAGCCGGACGTCCCGCAGCCTTGGCAGGCCTGCAGGTGGGCGACAGCATCACGCAGCTGAACGGACGAAACATCGCTTACCTGGACTTCAAGGAAGAGATGATGAACCGCCAGAAGGCCGACTCGGCTTCGCACGAGATTACGCTGACCTACGTGCGCCAGGGACAGACTGCCCAGGTGACGCTGCTCACCGACTCGGCTTTCAACATCGGTGTGATGCCGGTATTGCAGACTAGCCGTCTGCTGCCGGTGGTAGAGAAAGAATACACCTTCTTCAGCGCCATTCCGGCCGGTGTAACGCTGGGCGTGAACACCCTGAAGGGCTATGTGGGCCAAATGAAGTACCTCTTCTCTAAAGAAGGTGCCAAGCAACTGGGTGGCTTCGGAGCCATCGGCAGCATCTTCCCCGCCACGTGGGACTGGCACCAGTTCTGGTACATGACGGCCTTCCTCAGCATCATCCTGGCCTTTATGAACATTCTGCCCATCCCTGCCCTGGACGGTGGTCACGTGCTGTTCTTGCTCTACGAAATCATTGCCCGCCGCAAGCCCAGCGATGCCTTTATGGAGCGCGCGCAGATGGCCGGCATGTTTCTGCTGCTCATCCTGATGCTGTGGGCCAATTTCAACGACGTTCTGCGCTACCTGTTCTGATAACGGGCACAGACGGATGATAGGCACAGACAGATGATAGGCACAGACGTCAGACCGACAAGAAGCCCCCGCATTCCATACAACCTTTATATAGGGGGGGGGGTGCCCCATTTTCAATTGTCAGTTCGTCAGTTCGTCAGT
>SAMEA103957795__coassemble_1180_pt1 | contig 8757 bp, 8 predicted proteins | sample SAMEA103957795__metabat2_low_PE_009 | metagenome-assembled genome bin SAMEA103957795 (sample SAMEA103957795) | gut metagenome | biome: gut; material: feces | host: Canis lupus familiaris | collected 2014
CAAGTTGAAAGTGGCCTGCTGCTTGGGAGCCAGGGAACGGATGGCCTGCTGCAACTTCACTGCTTCCAGATCGGTATAGTCGAAGTATTCGTCGGCTGCCAGTGAATCCACCTGTACGGCGGCTCCCTCCAGAGAGATTTGCTCCTGCTGCCGGCGTTCCAACAGCCGGAGTGCTTCATGCGTGGCTATGCGGTAGATCCAGGCCGACAAGGAGTACTGCCCTTCACACTGTTCCCAATGACGAAACACACGGACAAACGTTTCCTGTGCCACATCCTGTGCATCGGCATGCGATACCACCAACCGACGAATATGCCAATAGATGGGTTCCTTATAGGCAGCCATCAGCAGCCGGAACCCTTGCTCGGGCGAATGCTTCAAAGCATGAACTATCTCCTTATCGTGGACTGCCATTGCTGATATGTTTTAGTAAATCGTTTCATAACTATCCTACTGTATTTCTTTCTTTATTGCTGTGTAGAACGCCTTTTGAAGGGGCGCTCTGTATATAAGACCCGCAAAAAACAGGAAAGTAAAGCGGACAAAGCTGATTTTTTCTATTTTTTTTGTAAGCATTTTGATATTCGCCTACTTTTCAGCAAGATACGGAAAAACGTTTTAAAATTCAAAGCCGACCCGACCAACGGGACGAAATACGCCATTCTGGAAGATTGGAAAAACAAGGAATCGGACAACTATTCTAAACACACCATCTCAGAACCACAACTTTTTTCGTAAATTTGCAGCCATAAAAATAATCTGAACGAATGGAGTTTAAATACGACGTGATTGTAATCGGCGCAGGACATGCCGGTTGCGAAGCTGCGGCAGCAGCGGCCAATCTTGGTTCGAAGACGTGTCTCATCACCATGGACATGAACAAGATTGCCCAAATGAGTTGCAACCCTGCCATTGGAGGAATTGCCAAAGGACAGATTGTACGCGAAATCGATGCCTTGGGTGGTTATACCGGACTGGTGACCGACAGCACGGCCATCCAGTTTAGAATTCTGAACCGCTCGAAAGGACCGGCCATGTGGAGCCCACGGGCACAATGCGACCGGGCCAAGTTTATCTGGGCCTGGAGAGAGATTCTGGAAAATATCCCCAACCTGCATATCTGGCAAGATACCGTGTGCGAAGCCATCGTAGAAGACGGTGAGGTGAAGGGGGTAAAAACGGTATGGGGCGTAACGTTCCATGCCAAGTGTGTAATCCTGACTGCGGGCACTTTCCTGAACGGACTGATGCACGTGGGAAAAACCATGCTGCCCGGCGGACGCATGGCAGAACCGGCATCGTATCAATTGACCGAATCCATCGCCCGGCACGGCATTACCTACGGACGCATGAAGACCGGAACACCGGTGAGAATAGACGGACGAAGCGTGCATTATGAGGAGATGGAAATACAGGAAGGAGAAAATGATTTCCATAAATTCTCGTTCATGAACACGGGGGTGCGGCACCTGAAACAGTTGCCCTGCTGGACGTGCTTCACCAACGCAGAAGCGCATGAGATTCTGCGCAACGGACTGGCCGATTCTCCCCTTTTCAACGGACAAATTCAAAGCATCGGTCCCCGTTATTGCCCCAGCATAGAAACCAAAATCGTGACCTTCCCGGATAAAGAACAACATCAGTTATTTCTGGAACCGGAAGGAGAAACCACCCAGGAACTTTATCTGAACGGCTTCTCTTCTTCACTGCCAATGGACATCCAGTTGGAGGCTCTGAAGAAGATTCCGGCCTTCAGAGATTTGGTGGTGTACCGACCGGGCTATGCCATTGAGTACGATTACTTCGACCCTACCCAACTGAAACATACGTTGGAAACGAAGAAAATCAAGAATCTGTTCTTTGCCGGACAGGTGAACGGAACCACCGGCTACGAAGAAGCTGCCGGACAGGGTATCATAGCGGGTATCAATGCGCACATCAATTGCCACGGTGGAGAGCCCTTTACCCTGGCACGCGACGAGGCTTATATCGGCGTACTCATCGACGACCTGGTGACCAAAGGTGTGGATGAACCCTACCGTATGTTTACCTCGCGCGCCGAATACCGCATCCTGCTCCGCATGGATGATGCGGATATGCGACTGACCGAAAAATCCTGGAAGCTGGGATTGGCCAAGAACGACCGCTATGAGCTGCTGAAAAGAAAACGGGAATCCATCGAATCCATCGTAAACTTTGCACGCAACTTCTCCATGAAACCGGCTCTCATCAATCCGGTGTTGGAATCACTGGGTACTACTCCGCTGCGTCAAGGATGCAAATTGGTAGATCTGATTAACCGCCCGCAAATCACCATCGGCAACATGGCTGAACATGTAAGCGCCTTCAAACGGGAACTGGATAAGGTTACCGAGAGAAAAGAGGAAATCATGGAAGCTGCGGAAATTCTGATTAAATATGAAGGCTACATCGGACGCGAGCGAATCATAGCAGATAAGCTGGCTCGTCTGGAAAGTATCAAAATCAAAGGAAAGTTTGATTATGCCAACCTCCAGTCTCTGTCTACCGAAGCCCGACAGAAACTGGTAAAGATAGACCCGGAAACCATTGCTCAAGCCAGCCGAATACCAGGTGTGTCGCCCAGCGACATCAACGTGTTGCTGGTGCTATGCGGCCGATAAAACCGGGCCGTTCCACGTGAAACAAATGATTCAACAAATAAACAAAAGATATTGATTATGAGCAAAGAAACACTCGCAAAAAGCATTCGGGAAATACCCGATTTCCCCATTCCAGGTATTCTGTTTTATGATGTCACCACCTTGTTCAAAGACCCCGCAGCACTACAAGAATTATCGGATACGCTGTACGAGATGTACAAGGACAAGGGCATTACCAAGGTAGTGGGCATCGAATCGAGAGGATTCATCATGGGGCCTATCCTTGCCACCAGATTGGGAGCAGGCTTTGTGCCCATCCGCAAGCCGGGCAAGCTGCCTGCCGAAACCATCGAAGAAAGCTATGATAAAGAGTACGGAAAGGATACCGTTCAGATGCACAAAGATGCCATCAACGAAGATGATGTAATCTTGCTGCACGACGACCTGCTGGCTACAGGAGGCACCATGAAAGCAGCCTGTAATCTGGTGAAGCAAATGAACCCGAAAAAGGTGATGGCAAACTTCATCATCGAACTGAAAGAACTGCAAGGAAGAAAACTGTTCGACGAAGACATAGAAGTAGAAACAGTACTGTCGCTCTAAAAGGGACGATAAACAGGTACCATACTCCCTAACGGACAAGTGCCGTCTCTACCGAACCGGACGCAGATTATGCGGATGATGCAAGGAGGAAAACATCCTCCAACACACGATTAAACCGCGTAATCTGCGTCTTAATCATTTCAATCGTACTGCCATGATAGAAGAACTCAGAACAAACGATTACCTGAAAAACATTGTGCTCAACCTGCCCGACGGGCCGGGAATCTACCAGTACCTGAATACCGAGGGTACCATTATCTACGTGGGGAAAGCCAAGAACCTGAAGAAGCGGGTGTCGTCTTACTTCAATAGAGAACACGAGCCGGGAAAGACGCGGGTGCTGGTCAGCAAAATAGCCGACATTCGCTACATCGTGGTGAACAGCGAGGAGGATGCGCTGCTGCTGGAGAATAATCTCATCAAGAAGTACAAGCCGCGCTACAATGTGCTGCTGAAGGATGACAAAACGTATCCTTCCATCTGTGTGCAAAACGAGTATTTCCCCCGGGTGTTCAAGACGCGAAAGGTGATTCGCAACGGGTCGGTATACTATGGACCGTATAGCCACCTTCCTTCGATGAATGCGGTATTGCAACTGATAAAGCAACTGTATCCGCTACGCACCTGCAAGTTGAATCTGACGCCCGAAAACATCCGTGCGGGCAAATTCAAGGTGTGTCTGGAATACCACATCAAGAATTGTGCAGCGCCGTGCGTAGGCAAGCAGAGCCTGGAAGAGTATCAGAAGAACATCGATGAAATCAAAGAGATTCTGAAGGGAAACTTGAAAGAAGTGGAACAAATGCTGCTGACACAAATGCAGGATTTGGCCGAAGAAATGCGCTTTGAAGAGGCACAGAAGATAAAGGAAAAGTATGTGCTGCTGGAAAACTACCGTGCGAAATCGGAAGTGGTAAGCAACGTGCTACACAACATTGATGTGTTTTCCATCGAAGAAGATACCGAGGAAAACAGTGCTTTCATCAATTACCTGCACATCACAAACGGTGCCATCAACCAGGCTTTCACATTTGAATATAAAAAGCGGCTGAATGAAAGCAAAGAGGAGTTGCTGGCATTGGGCATCGCTGAAATGCGTGAACGATACCAGAGTCTGTCGCGCGAAATCATCGTACCCTTTGAGCCCGATATTGAGCTGAAGAATGTCACCTTTACCATTCCGGTCAAAGGGGATAAAAAGAAACTTCTGGAGCTGTCGTTACTCAATGTGAAGCAATACAAGTTGGATCGTTTGAAACAAACAGATAAGCTGAACCCTGAACAGCGAAGCATGCGTCTGCTGAAAGAAATACAGCAATTGCTTCACCTGGATTCGCCGCCCATACGGATAGAATGCTTCGACAACTCTAACATTCAAGGAGCGGATGCGGTGGCCGGATGCGTGGTCTTTGTCAACGGAAAGCCCTCGAAAAAAGACTACCGGAAATACCTCATCAAGACGGTGGAAGGACCGGATGATTATGCCTCGATGAAAGAAGTGGTACGACGGCGTTATCAGCGGGCCATAGAAGAGAGCACCCCCCTGCCCGACCTCTTGATTACCGACGGTGGAAAGGGACAAATGAGCGCCGTAAAAGAAGTGCTGGAGGAACTGCAACTGACCATTCCCATAGCGGGTCTGGCAAAGGACAACAAACACCGCACATCGGAACTGCTCTACGGATTTCCACCACAAACAGTGGGCTTGAAGCAAAACACTCCCTTGTTTCAACTGCTGACTCAGATTCAAGACGAAGTACACCGGTATGCCATCACCTTCCACCGCGATAAACGAAGCAAAAGGCAAACGGGCTCTGAACTGGATGCCATCGCAGGTATAGGCGAGAAGACCAAACAAGCCTTACTGAAGGAATTCAAAAGTGTGAAACGTATCCGTGAGGCTTCGGTCGAAGAGGTGAGCAAGGTAGTGGGAAAGGCGAAAGGTAAAATCATTGAGGAATATTTCAAGAAGAAAACAAATTAATTCTTATCTTTGTTGTTGGACTAAATAAAAGGATGGAATGAGAGTAGTGATACAACGAGCCGGACATGCTTCGGTTACCATTGATGGAAATTGCAAGTCGGCCATCGGAAAAGGGTTGATGATTCTGGTGGGAATAGAAGAAACCGACGGTCAGGAAGACATCGACTGGCTGTGCAAGAAGATTGTGAATTTACGCATATTCGACGATGAAAACGGAGTGATGAACCGTTCTGTAACGGATATCGAAGGAGAAATTCTGGTGGTGAGCCAATTCACCCTGCACGCATCTACCAAGAAAGGCAACCGCCCTTCATACATACATGCAGCCAAACCGGAAATCTCAATCCCCCTGTATGAACAGTTCTGCAAAGATTTGAGCCAGGCTTTAGGACAGCCTGTGAAAACAGGAGAATTTGGAGCGGATATGAAGGTGGAACTCTTGAATGATGGGCCGGTAACCATCTGTATAGATACGAAACGTAAAGAATAAGATGACTATGGAACCAACGTTTTCACCCACCCTGAAAGAAGCACAGGAACTGGTAGATCAATGGATAAAGCAATACGGTGTGCGCTACTTCAGCGAACTGACCAATATGGCTGTATTGACCGAGGAAGTGGGCGAACTGGCTCGCATCATGGCTCGGAAATACGGCGACCAGTCGTTTAAGGAAGGAGAAAAAGACAACCTGGCAGAAGAAGTGGCCGACGTGCTATGGGTGCTGCTCTGCATTGCCAACCAAACGGGTACGGATATCACCCGGGCTTTTCAGGACTCGCTGGAAAAAAAGACCCGGCGGGACAACAAACGACACCTGAACAACGAGAAATTAAAATAAACCTGTATGTTACATCAAAAAAACAACTGAGTTATGGAGAAAAATGTATCCCCCCAAAACAAGTATGAGGCGGCATTAGCCAAGTACAATACGCAACTCAACGATGCAGATATAGCTGCTCAAGTGGCGAAAATAATCGCTGAAAAGGTGGATGAGAATGATACGGTAGAGGTGAAAAAATTCCTGTTCAACTGCATCGACCTCACTACACTGAAAAGTGAAGACAGCGATGAAAGCGTCATGAAATTTACTCAGAAAGTAAACCTGTTCGATGAAAAATATCCCGACCTTAAAAATGTAGCGGCCATTTGCGTGTATCCGAATTTTGCAGAAGTGGTAAAAGATACGCTGGAAGTGGAGGATGTAAACATTGCCTGTGTGTCGGGCGGATTCCCCTCTTCACAAACTTTTCTGGAAGTAAAAGTGGCAGAAACAGCCATGGCCATCATGGAAGGCGCAGACGAAATAGATATCGTGATTTCTGTAGGCAAATTCCTGAACGGTAGCTATGAAGAGATGTGCGATGAAATCCAGGAATTGAAAGCTACCTGTAAAGACCACCACCTGAAAGTGATTCTGGAAACCGGTGCACTGGGAACGGCTGCCAATATTAAAAAAGCTTCCATCTTATCGATGTATGCAGGCGCTGATTTTATCAAGACTTCTACAGGCAAACAACAACCTGCTGCTACTCCGGAAGCTGCCTATGTGATGTGCCAGGCCATTAAAGAATACTACATACAGACGGGCACCAAGATTGGCTTCAAACCGGCAGGTGGAATCAACTGTGTGAAGGATGCGCTGATTTATTATACCATCGTTAAAGAGGTGTTGGGCGAAGAATGGCTCACCAACCAGTTGTTCCGTCTGGGAACAAGCCGTCTGGCCAATCTCCTGCTCTCGGATATCTTAGGCGAAGAAACAAAATTCTTCTAAGAAACTGTTGAAAGATTATTCCTGAATAAGTTTTAATCAGTTTGTCAACACGAAACTCTAAAAAAAATACCTGCAACCTTTCATCGGTTGCAGGTATTTTTTATGCTGAAAGTGAACGGCATCATTTATTCCGCATCACTACATAATCCAAATATGCTGTCAAGGCCTGTATGACTGCTGCATCCGTACAGAAATCAAGCAGCGCCAAAGCTTTCTCGCGATAAGCCTGCATCACAGAAACGGCATAGTCTATTCCGCCATGCTGTTTTGTGAAGGCTACCAAATGCTCTATTTCATCGGTCGAAGCCGTTCCTTGTTTTACCTTCTTTCCCCACATCAATGCCTCTTCGTCATGGGTAGTGTTCAGTACATAAAGAGCAGGAAGCGTAATCTTTCCCTCTCGCATGTCATTGCCAGTAGGCTTGCCTATTTCCTTGGCTTCATAATAATCAAAAATATCGTCTTTCACCTGGAAACAGATGCCGATGTATTCACCAAACAAACGGGCTATTTCCACCTTTTCATCGGAAGCACCCACAGATAAAGCACCGGCTTTGGTACATGCAGCAAACAGAGAAGCAGTCTTTTTACGAATCACATCGAAATAGACTGATTCCGAAAAATCCTGGTTGCTTACATTGGCTAACTGCAGCAATTCTCCTTCTGCCAATTCTTGCCCCAACATCGAAACTGTGTGGATAATTTCCAAATTGGCAGTTTGCGATACCTGAACCAAAGCAGTGGCCAACAGGTAATCACCCGACAAGACAGATACTTTATTGTTGAAAATGGCATTGACAGACAATTGCCCGCGACGTTCATTGCTTTCATCTACTACATCATCGTGCACCAGACTAGCAGTATGCAATAATTCCAAGGCAATAGCGGCATGCAGGGTGGCGGGAGTCACCTTTCCACAACACTTCGCCATCAATAATACGAGAATCGGACGCATTCGCTTGCCACTTCGTTGCGAAATGTGGTCTAACACACTATTCAGCAAGGCATTGGAACTGGATAATGTGTCACTAAAAAGCGTCTTGAACTCTTCCAGCTCAGTAACAATCGGTTTTTTAATGAGTGATAAAACGTCCATAAATAACTATTTGAGTACAAAAGTAGTAATAAAACGCTTAATACGGTATTTTTTTGTATTTTTACCAAGAAAAAAAGAATTAATATATATGAATTCAACAGATAAACTCTTTTTATTGGATGCTTATGCACTCATCTACCGGGCTTATTATGCATTTATCAAAAGCCCCCGTATCAACTCTAAAGGATTTAATACGTCGGCTGTACTGGGATTTGTAAACACGCTGGAAGAGGTGCTGAAAAAAGAACAGCCCACACATATTGGGGTAGCTTTCGATCCTTCGGGACCTACCTTCAGACACGAAGCTTATGAACAGTATAAAGCCCAACGAGAAGAGACGCCTGAAGCGATTCGCTGGTCGGTACCTATTATAAAAAATGTAATCCGCGCGTACCAGATTCCTATCCTGGAAGTACCCGGATACGAAGCTGATGATGTAATCGGTACGCTGGCTACCCAAGCTGGCAAGCAGGGAATTACTACCTACATGATGACTCCCGACAAAGACTATGGTCAGTTGGTTTCAGATAAGGTATACATGTACAGACCGAAACACAACGGTGGATTCGAAATTATGGGCACCGAAGAAATCAAAGCAAAATTCGATATTGAGAATACTTTGCAAGTAATCGACATGCTGGGTCTGATGGGCGATGCTTCCGACAACATTCCCGGATG
>SAMEA103957795__coassemble_1690_pt1 | contig 6689 bp, 3 predicted proteins | sample SAMEA103957795__metabat2_low_PE_009 | metagenome-assembled genome bin SAMEA103957795 (sample SAMEA103957795) | gut metagenome | biome: gut; material: feces | host: Canis lupus familiaris | collected 2014
TCGCCAAAAGAAAAAGAACCAAAAAAGAAAAGCGACCGTCTGCACTTCCGGGGCTGCTGCATCGCCGTTATTCGCAGACGGGGCTATAACTCGCTGCGCTCAGACAGTCGCCCCTTCCCTGCGCCTAACGGTGATTCCGCTTACGCCCCTACAGTGATGCCGGCAGTTGTCGGCTGTACTACTACTCATCCTTGTTATGAAAGGGTTGTACTACTACTTATCCTTATTATTGGTAGGTATGAAATGTATTTCATCCGATACTTGTGTTGTTGTTTGCGATTTCGTTTTCACTTCTGCATTTCTTCTTCCTCTGTAGTGATGCCGGCAGTTGTCGGCTGTACCACTACTCATCCTTGTTATGAAAAGGTTGTACTACTACTTATCCTTATTATTGGTAGGTGTGAATTGTATTTCATCCGGTACTTGTGTTGTTGTTTGTGATTCCGGCAAGGAGTAGTTTTGTGAAGGAAACTGTAGTAATGAAAGAATAGATCTGATGAAGCAAGGTTGTAAAGCAGGGTATATGAAGCAATAAAACAAAAGTAACGAGCGAAGCGATGTTGCGTGAAATGAGCCTTGCCGGAGGGGCGTGAGCGGAATCCCCGTTAGGCGCAGGGAAGGGGCGACTGTCTGAGCGAAGCGAGTTATAGCCCCGTCTGCGAATAGCGGGGATGAAGTAGCCCCGCAGGCTCCAGCTCTTGACTTTTTCTTTTTTGGTTCTTTTTCTTTTGTGTCAAGACAAAAGAAAAAAGAATAACCCTTTTGCAAAGAAAAACAAAGAAAAACAAAGAAGAAGAAAGAAAAGAAAAAACGCCTTTTACTTTCTTTTGGCGAAACAAAAGAAACCCCCACTACTCCTTCTCTTTCTCTTTCTTGGCAGCCCTCTTCAGCCGCCAGCGGTTCCAGAAGAACAGCTCATTCCATTTATTGAAATCTTTCTTGAAAATGATACCTACCCCTTGCGTAGTCATGTTGGTGCGGGTATAGTAGCGGTCGTTGGTCTCGTTATATGCCTTCAGACGGATGTCACCGGAACGATTTACCAGCCATTCGGCTTCAAAGTCGCCCACGAAATTGGTATTAGCCAGCGGATTATCCCGATAGCCAAAGTTGCCGTTGATCAGCAGGCGGTTATTCAGCAACTGGCCGGAGAGCATGGTCTCGAATTCCATATCGGTCCAGCCATTCTGTCCTGTGCTGAAGTTGGTACCGAAGTTCCAGTTATTGCTGTTGATGATATGCGCCAAGGCATTGTTCAGTTGTCCGGAAAGGGTAGAGGAGAGCACGCTGGACATCATGTTGGAGTTTTGCGCCACCTCCACATTCTCGGGTGTGTAGAACTTGCCGATACTCAGCAGGTAGAGTATCTGCATATTCATCTGCTCGTCTGTAGGGATGTAATTACGCACCAGTGCCTGTACCTCGTCGCGCTCGTTGGGCAGTTCCAGGCTCAACTTGATGGCTGGAGAGGTGAGCTGGCCGTTCAGATTCATGATGCAGTCTACTTTGACATTGGTCTGGTCTACATAGGAGCTGGCGTTGGCAATGAGGTCGTTGAGCGAGGCCGAATTGACCAGGTAGCTGGCATTGATGTCCAGCGTGGCATCCAGCGGAGAACCGTTGAACGTGATGGTACTTCCGTTCTTGATGGAGAAATCCTTCCGGATAATCTCCTGTAGGCTGAATTTATAGACCCCTTGCGAGATGCGGTAACTGCCGAACATCTTCACATCGCCCTTGTTATAAAACTCGGTTCGTATATTGCCACTGCCGCGTCCGCTGATGTAGTCGCCCGCTATAGGGTCCATGATAATCTTCATGTTGGCATCGGGGGTGGCATCTATCAGCAGATTCAGCCGGATGTCGGTGCCGCTTTCCTTGACCTCACTCTCTCTGCGTTCTTGCTCGTAGGCAGAAGACAGCAGCAGTGTGTCTTGTGTGGCCCGGCGCGGCGTCTTGTCAACAAACTTGATAAACTGGTTGCTGGCTGCCGAAGATACGTAGTCTTTGATATAGGTAAACGTAGAGTTGCGGTTGGTGGTCATGGCCACATCAATCTGCACACCGGTTTCGGGAGTGCCCGAAATAGTGGCGTTGCCGGTGCCATAGATGGTGCCGTAGAACGGGAAGTCGGGAGACTCCTTGGTGTTCATTACCAGCATATTGTTGACATTGAAATGGAAGTTATAGTGCAGATTCTTGAAATGCTCGTAACGGAGCATGCCGCTCATGCGGCCTTCGTGCCCTTCGGTGTCGTAAATCCGATTGTTGGTAAAGGTCAGTCCTTCAGGTTCTATCAGAATGCTGTCTTTCAGCGAGAAGGTAGTGTTCAGCACATCGACCTTCATCGAGGCATCGCCTGCCACCTTGCCCTGCAGGGTAAGCGCCTTGAACTTGCCATAGAGCCGGACGTTTCCGGTGGCCCGTCCGCGGAATTCGGGCGTGATGCTGCTCATATAATAATGTATAAACTGCAGATTGGTGTTGTGGGCTTCAATCTGTAAATCGAGCGCACTGGTAGGCTTGATGGGATAAATGTATCCGCTGACGTGCGAATGGGCTATATTTTTTTCATTGATATAGGCGTCGAGATAGATACCCTTTACCGGATGATGCCATTCGCCATGAATCTGCGCATCGCCCAGCAAGGCATCGTTCAGCCCCAGGTTCTTGAAATACAGGTCGGTGTACATGACAGGTTCTTTCAGTACGCCGCTGGCATAGGCCGGTCCGGTGGCTTCGCCCTGGAAGTTGACCCCCAGGTCGGCAATGTCGAACACATAGCCAATATTGATTTTATTGAGATCCAGGCGGATGGTGTCTTGCGGCTGGGCAGACACAGTACCGTCGATATGCAGATACCGTTCTTTGTGGCTAAACCGGAAGTCGCGGATGTGTATCTTGCCTGAATCGATGACCACCTGCGACGGATGAATCTGCCACAGGGTATCGTTCAGGATGGCTTGTGTGGGCTGAATACGGATGGTGGTTTTCAGCGGGGAATGGCCGGACTCTACCCGGGAAAAGTGAGCATTGGCCGCCAGACGTCCGCTGTAGGTAGCGATGCCGTTGTTGCCCCAGTTCAGGGTAGACTGGATACTGTCGCCCGCCATTTGGGTGTCGACTGCCAGGCTGATGGCTGCACCGCTGGCCTTCCGATTGGTGAAGCGGACATTGGTGCGGAATTTGCCACCGGCATTATCGCATTGCAGCACACCCGACTCGATAAACTTATCCTGGTAGCGGAGTCGGGGGAAGTAACCTTCTATCCGCATACGTTGCAAGGGGTCATTGATGTAGCCCTTCACTGTGGAGTGCATATAGATGCGTAAGGGTATGCGGGTAAGGGCCGCCAGCAGTTCGGTGTCGAACACGTGAATATCGAACTGGAAATTGTTCTCCGTCTTGAGCGGGGTCCGACGCTTGCCGGCAGGGATGAGCGACGGGATATAGTTTCTCAGAATGTTCAGTATGCTCACCGGCAGGGTGCGGTAAGAGTAATCGCCCTCGATGCTGCCGCGCAAGAAACTGGAATGCAGGCTCAGTAATTTGTGATGCTCGTCTTTCCAGGTGGACGCCAGCTTCAGGTTATCCATGAAGTAGCTCTTCTCAGGGGTGAGGAAATACAGACTGTCTATATTGATTTCCCCGTTCATATCATCGATGGAGCTTCCCGTAAAATCGGCCTTTACCAGCAGCGAGAGTTCGCTGTCCTGATAATGCGGTGTGAGGCGGAGGGCATGCGGACGGAACTGTCGGATATCGGCCACCAGATTAAACGTAGGAGTGGCGCTGGCTGTGTTGAAGGCACCATCGATGCGAACAGAGGCGTTGGAGTCTTCCAGCAAGACCTTTCCATTGAATCCGCCGTGATTATATTCGCCGTCCATCTGGATGTTTTCATACGTATATCCGCTGTAATCGATGGAGGATACATGCCCTTTCATCCAGATGGAGGGATATTTCTTCTGCTGGTCGTGGCGGCCGTTGACATCGAGGTTGAACGTAATGTTTCCCCACTTCGGGCTGTTCAGCAGTTGGCCGAGCTGCCATTCGTGCGTCTTAATGGAGCCCGAATAGGCAAACAGCCCTTTCTCCTTATTGGACGTGAGCTTGAGGTCGGTCTGCAACTCCCCTAAATTGGTACGCAGCCGTCCGAACGTAACCAGTTCGGTGAAGTAACCGGAAACATCGCCCTGGAAAGACAGGTGGTGAAGGTTGCGCAAGATGGGGGGCGGACCTTGATAGTTCCGGCTGAAGTTGCGGATGAAGAACTGAAGTCCTTCGCTATCGGCATGCAGGTGCGACAGCCTGCCAAAGAGGAAGGCTTCACTGGGCTTGGACAGGTTTTGGATGGAAGCCTGACCATTGAGCCGGAAATGATTTCCAGCAGATGAAACCGCAATGACAGGACAGTCTAAGTTATTGATTGTTCCGCTGGTAGAGATTTCTACCTGAAGTTTGTCTTTAAATGGACGGAAGGCTGGAACAAAGGCTGAAATGTCTTGCAGGGTGAGGTGTGAAGGCAGCATGTGGAGCGAGAAATGCACCTTGTCGGCAAAGTGGCGGAAGTCTGACAGGCTGTCGTAAGAGAGGCGGATGGTGTCCATCGCCAGTTTGGTCTGAGGCAGCTCCACCCCGAAATGATGAATGCGCATTTGCTGCTGATTGCCGGTGACCTTCAGCGACAGTTTCTTCAGTTCCAGTCCTGAATGTGCCTCCTCCAAGCTCATGCGCTTGATGGCGGCATTGATAGAATCGCCGCTGAGTGCTTTCAGAGAAATGTTGGCCAGAATGTTTTGCAGCCGCAGGTGCCGGGGATTGAACTTGCCCGGGGTGAGCGGTGCGGAATGCAGGTCGTACGACACAGTGCCCCGTCGAATCAGCAGCGAATTGATGCGGAGATCCAGAGCTGATGAATGAGAAACAGTATCTTTCGAGGCAAAGGCGTCGAGCACAAACTGAAAATTCGGCGGAGTGTCGGGCGTCTGTCTCTCCAGATGAATATTGAAACCGAACAGTTGTACGTTGCTGATGGAAATCTTTCCCTGCAGCAGCGGAAGGAGATCGAACTTGGCCGACAGGCGGGCTACCTTGAGCAATTCTTTCTGTGCCTGGTCGTGCAACAGAAGGTCGTCGATAATAATCCGGTTCAAAAAGCCCATGTTGATACGGCCTATCGAAACGCTGGACGACAAGAGAGAAGAAAGCTCACGGGACACTACGACAGACAATTGCTGCTGAATATAAGGAATATTCAACAGCAAAATGGTGCCTATATACAAGGTAAGCAAGGTACCCAGTATCCACCGTACTATACTTTTTATTTTTTTGATAGGCAGTTAATTTTTCTATTCAGCGAACAAAAATATAAAATAAAACATTATCCTTCCTACTTTTATCACTACTTTTGCAGTGATTAAACGTAAATAAACACTATGAGTACAATAATTTTAGGTATCGAATCTTCTTGCGACGATACTTCGGCAGCTATCATCAAGGATGGATATTTGCTGTCGAATGTGGTGGCAAGCCAGGCTGTACACGAATCTTACGGAGGCGTGGTGCCGGAACTGGCTTCCAGAGCGCATCAACAAAACATTGTGCCGGTGGTGCATGAGGCATTGAAACGTGCCGGTGTGACCAAGGAGGAACTGAGTGCGGTGGCTTTTACCAGAGGGCCGGGACTGATGGGCTCGCTGCTGGTGGGAGTGTCGTTTGCCAAAGGATTTGCCCGTTCGCTGGGGATACCGATGGTGGATGTTAATCATCTGACAGGTCATGTGTTGGCACATTTTATTAAAGTGGAAGGAGAGGAATCGAAGCAGCCGGAGTTTCCCTTCTTGTGTCTGCTGGTATCGGGCGGAAACTCACAGATTATTTTGGTAAAAGCCTATAATGATATGGAAATTCTGGGGCAGACCATAGACGATGCTGCCGGCGAGGCTATCGATAAATGCTCGAAAGTCATGGGGCTGGGGTATCCCGGTGGGCCTATCATCGATAAATTGGCGCGACAGGGAAACCCGAAGGCTTATACGTTCAGCAAGCCGCATATACCGGGGCTGGACTACAGCTTCAGCGGACTGAAAACGTCGTTTCTGTACTCGCTGCGCGACTGGGTGAAGGAAGATCCCGATTTTGTGGAACATCATAAGAACGACTTGGCTGCCTCGCTGGAAGCTACAGTAGTGGATATTCTGATGGATAAATTGCGCAAAGCCGCCAAGCAGTATAAAATAAAGCAAGTGGCTGTGGCCGGAGGGGTGTCTGCCAACAACGGGCTGCGCAATGCCTTTCACGAGCATGCCCGGAAATATGGCTGGGATATCTTTATCCCGAAGTTCAGCTATACCACTGATAATGCTGCCATGATTGCCATTACCGGCTACTTTAAATATATGGATAAGGATTTCTGTCCGATGGAAGCGCCTGCTTATTCTCGCGTTACCTTAAAATAACTTCGCCCGGCTACCCGCTTCGGGTATACCTGGTATCTTGCCTGCATCAGAAACGGGATTTCTCCGACTCTTATGGCTCGGACTAGGCCCGGAGTTGGTGCGGAGAAGACCCGGAGAGGGTATGAGGGTGCAGGAGTGGAGAGTGTTATCGGTTGGAAATCTTAAAACAGATAAAAATATGAATTGGGAAGAAACTGTAGGAGAACTGCTAAAGAAGCGACAGTTGAC
>SAMEA103957795__coassemble_3412_pt1 | contig 3908 bp, 3 predicted proteins | sample SAMEA103957795__metabat2_low_PE_009 | metagenome-assembled genome bin SAMEA103957795 (sample SAMEA103957795) | gut metagenome | biome: gut; material: feces | host: Canis lupus familiaris | collected 2014
ATGCCGAGTCGGGCAGGGAGAGGAAAACCACGTTGGCATAGGATAAGGGTTGCTGTTGTTCGTCCGTCACTTTACCGGTCAGTGTCTGACCGCTTGCACATATTGCCACCCCTAATAGCAATAGATAGGTTGATAGTCGTTTCATTGTCATTTTAGAATTTAATAGAATGTTAATGGTCTTCAAATATATGGTAGTATTTAATGCTTTTATTTTTTTACCCCCCCCTGCTATTATATTATTTTAGCATGATTTAAATTAAAGATATAATTATTCATCAAGCAGCAAATGTAAGGAGTTAGAGTCCAATAAGGCTGGACTGTCTATAAGGAATGAATGGGGATAGCTGTTATTTTGCATTATTTAATAATTGAGATTGTATATTCTTCGATTTTGATAGTAGACAAGCGTTTTTGCTTAGTGTGAATTGTGATTTTTCAATTTAACTCCTACTTTTGCATTTATAAAATACGACTATTTTTTATGATTATTTCTAAAATAATGTCTATGAATCACAGTATATCCATCCGAATGGCAATCAGTGTCTTTGTCTGCATTGTTCTGTTTTCGTGCCGTAACTCAGTGCGGAATTCGGCCACTCTCCTGCTGCCTGAACTGCAACAAGCCGAATCCATCATGTACGAATCGCCCGACAGTGCGCTCCGCCTGCTTCAATCGATGCCGGTTCCTCAGCCTTCTGACCGGCTACAGTATGCCACGTGGGCTTTGTTTACCACACAGGCACGCTACAAGCTCTATATGCAGCAGTCGGATTCCTTGATAAACATTGCCTATGATTTTTTTATGAAACAGGGGGATACGCAGCGTAAGGCTTTGGCTTTGTATTATAAAGGAGCCATTTGCAAAGAACAGCAACAAATAGAGGAGGCACATAAGTATTTCCTTCAGGCGACGGAGGAGGTGGAAAAGACAACCGACTATCAGTTGGGGCATTTGATCTATGGAGGATTGGCAGATACATACGCTTATCAAAATTTGAATGAGTATGCTTTAGAAGCCAGTCAGAAAGAAATGATGTTTGCACAAAAAAGTCAGAATCCATTTTATATCAGCTCAGCATTTGTATCTAAGGCAAGAATTTCTAGTATCTCTAACAAATTAAAAGAATCCGTTAGATATTATAAGAAAGCTCTTTATTTAATGGAACAACATAAAGAAAATAAATCTATTTGTGGAATAAGTTATGAACTTGGAGCAACCTATAATAAATTAGGAATTTATGATTCTGCTCTATATTTTATGCAGAAAGCGAAGATTATAGAACCAACAGCGCAAACAGCTTCCATATTCATTACCATTGGAGAAACATATTCTAATTTGAACAGACCAGATTCTGCTATTCATTATTTTAATCAGGCATTGTGTGATAGTAATATCAGTATTTCACAAATAGCCGATGTTCATCAACGTCTCTCTTTTGCCTATAAACAAAAGAAAGATTATCGGTCCGCTGCCGATCATTGCTTTGAAATGTCTTGGTATCTTGACTCCCTGCACCGTGCAGATAAGAGTCGTGCTTTGATTGAAATTCAAGAGAAGTATGATCAGCAGAAACTGATCAACGAGAAGAACGCCTTGAAGATGAAAAAGGATACCGTAGTTCGGAATGCTCTGGTAGGTCTGATTGCTGCCTTGCTGCTGATAGCAGTCCTTGTCTATGCTTATCAGAAGAAACTGCTCCGTAAGGAACGGCGTATACAGGAAGCGGAAGAGGAAATCCGCAGCAAATCGGTCCGCATTCAGGAAAACGAACAGACCATCAGCCTGAACCGCAAACGTATGCAGGAACTGGAAGAACAGATGGAAGCCGACAAGGGAATGCAGGAAGAACTGGAAGAGCAACGGAAGACTTTGACCGAAATTGCTCGGCACAACGAACAGTTGGAAGAAGAAAATCGCGGCTTGCAACGGGACATCGACGGTATGTCGGCCATACTGAAGGAGAAATCCGTGGAACTGGAGCAACTGGATGTGCTCTCGAAGGAAAACCTGCGGCTGCACGACCGCGAATGGTTCCTCTCCAGTCTCTTGCTGGAGAAAGACGGAGACCCTACGGTGTCTGAAACACTCACCCCACTACATTCGCGAGGAGGAGTGGGAGGCTATCAAACGAAGTGTTGATCAGCTTTTCGACCACTTCACCAAACGGCTGACAGCCGCCATCCCCTCGTTAACGGAAAACGAACTACAATTGTGCTGTCTCATCAGGCTGCATTTCTCTAATTCTGCTATTGCTACCATGCTGACCATTGAAGCGGCTTCTGTCTCGAAACGGAAGTTTCGGCTGAAGGAACGCATCATTCAAAAGACCGGGACTTGGAGCGCTGGAACCACTTTGGAACTCTGGCTGTGGAACTTTTAAAGCATCCGATGTCCATATCGGGCAAAATAAAAAAAGGTAATACGCAAATAAACAGCGTATTACCTTTTTTTATTTGTCCATATGCAGTCTATGTTCGGTCTATGAAAAACTACAGAAAAGTAGATAACTTTGCGTCAACGAACTATAATTTGAAATGCAATGAAGCGAGTTGATTTAAAAAAAGTATTGCATATGAATTTCTTGATTCAGCACCGATGTACCGGTAATGCGGTAGACTTTGCCCAAAAACTTAATTTGTCTCGTTCGACCTTGTTCAACTATTTGGAGTATATGCGCGAGGACTTGGGCATCGATATTTTGTATGACAAAAGTAGGGGAACTTACTATTATGATGGGGTAGGGTTATACGAGGCCTTGGGAGGCTTGAACCTTGTGCATGATGGTTCTCATCGTTTTTTTTGAATATAGGGCTAAGCTGTATGCAAAATCGTGATTAAATTTGTATGTTTGCTGTAGGATTCTGTACTTTTGTGCAAAGTTCAATTATTAAACTATCATGATTATGGAAAATCAAGAAACGAATAACGGTCAGTTGCAAATCGAATTAAAAGAAGAAGTAGCTTTAGGAGTTTACTCCAATTTGGCTGTGATAGCCCATTCCAGTTCAGAGTTTGTGCTCGATTTTATACGTGTGTTGCCGGGTATGCCCAAGGCCAATGTTCAGTCGCGTATTGTGCTGGCTCCCGAACACGCTAAGCGTTTGCTGAGAGCCTTGCAAGATAATATCGAAAAGTATGAAGCGGTGATGGGACCTATTCGTTTGCCGGAGGATAGGGTGTTTGTATCCATGCCCGGTGTACATGGCGAGGCCTGATGACTTCCTTCATCTTTCACCTTAATGCCTTGAAAACCATTTGTTGAAAGGTGAAAGGTGAAAGGTGGAAGAAGAGAGATGGAGTGCTGTTGGTGGTGAATGATAATTAGAAAGCTGCCTATTTTAATTAGAAAAGCTGTCCTTTAGCGGTGGTAAAGCTGTCCTTTCTCACCCCGAAAACTATAGGTTTCTTTTCGTAAACAATAAGTAGAATTTTCTCTATCCATGGATTTGTTTTGCCGATACCATGGATTTGCAGGGTCTGCCAGTAATCTTTGTTTCTGACACCGTATTGTCATTGCACAAACTGATTTTTGCTTTCCATGCGATGAATTTCTATGTTAAAAATGAATAAATACTTGTAGTGCATTGATTTTTCAAAACTTATTCGTATCTTTGCAGCCCAAAAGTGTAAGGTTTCTGAATTAATATAAACAACAATATATAAACTTAAAAACATTTAAAATGCCTACAATTCAGCAATTAGTGTAAGGTTTCTGAATTTAATAAACAATAATATATAATCTAAAATCAATTAAAATGCCTACAATTCAGCAATTAGTAAGAAAAGGACGTGAAGTGTTGGTGGAGAAAAGTAAGTCTCCGGCCTTGGATTCTTGTCCTCAAAGACGTGGCGTTTGCGTGAGAGTGTATACTACCACTCCGAAGAAACCGAATTCAGCTATGCGTAA
>SAMEA103957795__coassemble_4533_pt1 | contig 3140 bp, 1 predicted proteins | sample SAMEA103957795__metabat2_low_PE_009 | metagenome-assembled genome bin SAMEA103957795 (sample SAMEA103957795) | gut metagenome | biome: gut; material: feces | host: Canis lupus familiaris | collected 2014
TGTATTCAACTACGAAGGTGGTTGCTACGCTAAGGTTATCAACCTGGATAAAGAAAGCGAACCCGATATCTACGCTGCTATCAAGCGCGACGCTCTGTTGGAAAACGTAACCGTAGCTGCTGATGGTAAGATCAACTTCGCAGACAAGAGCGTTACAGAAAACACTCGTGTATCTTATCCTATCTACCACATCGAAAACATCGTGAAGCCTATTTCTAAGGGTCCTCACGCTCACCAGGTAATCTTCCTGTCGGCTGATGCCTTCGGTGTATTGCCTCCGGTATCTATCCTGAACCCCGAACAGGCTCAGTACTACTTCCTGTCAGGCTTTACTGCTAAGTTGGCTGGTACAGAACGTGGTATCACTGAACCCACTCCTACCTTCTCTGCTTGCTTCGGTGCTGCTTTCTTGAGCTTGCATCCTACTAAATACGCAGAAGAGCTGGTTAAGAAGATGGAAAAAGTTGGTGCTAAGGCATACTTGGTAAACACTGGCTGGAACGGTACAGGCAAGCGTATCTCTATCCGCGACACTCGTGGTATCATCGACGCTATCCTCGACGGTTCTATCGACAAGGCTCCGACCAAGGTAATTCCTTTCTTCAACTTCGTAGTTCCTACTGAATTGCCGGGTGTAGATCCGAAGATCCTCGACCCGCGTGATACTTACGAATGCGCTTGCCAATGGGAAGAAAAAGCTAAGGATTTGGCTGGCCGCTTCATCAAGAACTTCGCTAAGTTCACTGGCAACGAAGCAGGTAAGGCATTGGTTGCTGCAGGTCCTGCACTCTAATGCAGCCGAAAGGGAGTTTCCCTTTCTCTGCTTACCCCTATACACAAAGACGGCTTCCGTTTGGCGGAAGCCGTCTTTTTTTTGTAGCTTTGCCCCCGATAAACGATTCATTCACTAAAAACAGAAGAACTTATGAAAAAACTATCCTACGTATGTGCCCTGGCTCTGGCCCTGCTGTTCACTTCTGCCAGCAAACCAAGGAAGGTGTCCTGGCCGATATCGACAACCTGATAGAAACCATCGATGAAGAAGGAGCCGAATACACCGAAAAGCAATGGGAGAAAGCCAATGAAAAGTTCGAAGAATTCTGCCGCCAGGCCGATGAACTGGAAGACTGGAGTGCCGAAGAAGCAGCCCAGCTGGCCAAGGCCAAAGCCAAATACCTGGGCGTGCAGCTGAAGAAGAGCAGCGAAAGCACCATGAAGAAAGCCGGCAAAGCCATCGAAGGCTTCATGGAAGGACTGGAAGACTGATAACATGAAAAAAAATGGAGCGCATCTTTTTCAAGACCGCTCCATTTTCTTTTATATTCCGTCAGCTGCCGCTTACGCATTCTTGTTGGCACGCTTCCGCTCTATCTCATCCAGAATCACCTTACGCATACGCATGGATTTCGGCGTTACTTCCACGTACTCATCCTCCTTGATATACTCCAATGCCTCCTCCAGCGAGAACTGCACCGGCGGAATCAGGCGAGCCTTCTCATCCGAACCACTGGCACGCATATTCGTCAGTTTCTTCGATTTCGTCACATTAATCACCAAGTCATTGTCGTGCGAGTGCTCACCCACCACCTGACCGGCATACACCTCCTCTTGCGGGAAGATAAAGAACTTACCGCGGTCTTGCAGCTTATCGATGGCATACGCAAAAGCCGTACCGTTCTCCATGGCAATCATCGAACCGTTGGTACGACGTTCTATCTCGCCCTTATACGGCTGATACTCCTTGAAGCGGTGTGCCATGATTGCCTCACCCGCACTGGCTGTCAGCACATTCGTACGCAGACCGATGATACCGCGCGACGGCATGTCAAACTCCAGGTTCACCCGGTCGCCGGCCGATTCCATCTTCACCATTTCCCCCTTGCGGCGCGTCACCATATCAATCATCTTGCTGGCATACTCTTCCGGCACGTTGATGGTCAGTTCCTCTATCGGTTCGCAGCGCACCCCGTCTATCTCCTTAAAGATTACCTGCGGCTGTCCCACCTGCAACTCATACCCCTCACGGCGCATGGTCTCTATCAGTACCGAGAGATGCAGCACACCACGTCCCGACACAATCCACTTACCATCCTCCTCGCTCTTGCGCACCCGCAGCGCCAGGTTCTTATCCAGCTCCTTCACCAGACGGTCGTGAATGTGGCGCGATGTCACAAACTTACCCTCCTTGCCGAAGAACGGAGAATCATTGATGGTAAACAGCATGCTCATGGTCGGCTCATCGATGGCAATCGGCGGCAGCGCCTCCGGATTCTCGAAGTCACAGATAGTATCCCCGATTTCGAAACCCTCGATACCCACCAGTGCACAGATATCGCCCGACGACACCTCCTGCACCTTCACGCGGCCCATGCCCTCGAACGTATGCAATTCCTTGATTTTCGTCTTCACCATGCTGCCGTCGCGCTTGGCCAGGCACACATTCATGCCCTCACGCAGCGTACCGCGGTGCACACGGCCTATGGCAATACGTCCCGTGTACGATGAATAATCCAGCGAAGTCACCAGCATCTGCGGCGTACCCTCCAGCTGTTCCGGAGCCGGAATATTCTCCAGGATACAATCCAGCAGCGGATAAATATTTTCAGTAGGCTGCTGCCAGTCCGTACTCATCCAGTTGTTCTTGGCCGAGCCATAGATTACCGGGAAATCCAGCTGCTCCTCGGTAGCATTCAGACTGAACATCAAGTCGAACACCATTTCATACACCTCTTCCGGGCGGCAGTTCGGTTTATCCACCTTATTCACCACCACAATCGGCTTCAATCCGATTTCCAGCGCCTTCTGCAGCACAAAGCGTGTCTGCGGCATGGGTCCCTCGAACGCATCCACCAACAAGATACAGCCGTCTGCCATATTCAGCACACGTTCCACTTCTCCACCGAAGTCGCTGTGTCCCGGAGTATCGATAATATTGATTTTGGTGTCCTTGTAATTGATGGAAACATTTTTCGAGAGAATCGTGATTCCTCTTTCCCGTTCCAGGTCATTGTTATCCAACATTAATTCACCTGTGCTCTGGTTACTACGGAACAGATTTCCGGCCAGCAGCATCTTGTCTACGAGCGTTGTCTTGCCATGGTCCACATGGGCAATGATCGCAATGTTTCTGATGTTTTGCA
>SAMEA103957795__coassemble_5784_pt1 | contig 2603 bp, 4 predicted proteins | sample SAMEA103957795__metabat2_low_PE_009 | metagenome-assembled genome bin SAMEA103957795 (sample SAMEA103957795) | gut metagenome | biome: gut; material: feces | host: Canis lupus familiaris | collected 2014
ATTGTTCTGCAAAAGCTTTCAAATCTGCCATTTTTGTATGATTTTAATTGTTTAAATACTAAATAAATTGTAATGTAAAAATCGACCTATCGTTCGATATGATCTTCTGTTTTGAAGCTTACGCTTCGGTACGTTCACCAAGAGTCTTAAGAACTCCGTGAATGGTGTTTCCACCTGATTGCAGAGCAGAAATAACGTTTTGTGCCGGAGATTGCAGCAATGCCACGATTTCAGCGATAACTTCATTCTTACTCTTGATAGCTACGAGAGCATCCAACTGGTCAGCACCAACATAGAAGCCTTCTTCTGCATATGCAGCTTTCAGACCAGGAATACCATCTTTCGCTTTATCCTTAATCAACTTAGCCGGAGCGTTAGCTACATTGCTAAACATTACGGCTGTAGTACCCTTAAGGCATCCGTAAAGCGGAGAATAATCTTCTTCAAGGCTTTCTAATGCTTTGTGGAGAAGCGTGTTCTTAACAACCATCAACTTGATGTCTGCCTTGAAACAAGCAGCTCTCAATGCGCTGGTAGCAGCAGCATTCATCGCAGTAGTATCTACCAAGTAGAAATGACCATATTCCTTTACTGTAGCAGCAATCTGCTCAATAATCGTACTTTTATCTTCCTTTCTCATTATTACTCCGTTTTATTAGATTTCTTCTACTGTCTTCGGGTCAATCTTGATGCCCGCACTCATCGTGCTAGAAAGATAAATACTCTTAATATATGTACCCTTGGCTGCAGTCGGTTTCAATTTATTCAAAGTAGAGATGAACTCCTTCGCATTTTCACGAATTTGGTCAGCGCTAAATGATACCTTACCGATAGAAGTATGAACGATACCGCTCTTATCAACTTTGAAGTCAATCTTACCTTGTTTTACTTCTTTTACAGCTTTAGCAACATCCATAGTAACAGTGCCACTCTTCGGGTTCGGCATCAATCCACGAGGACCGAGCACACGACCGAGTGCACCAATCTTACCCATGATAGACGGCATAGTGATGATCACATCAATATCAGTCCATCCACCTTTGATCTTTTCAATATATTCGTCAAGACCAACATAGTCAGCTCCAGCTTCTTTAGCAGCAGCTTCAGCATCCGGTGTACAAAGCACCAAAACACGAACAACTTTACCAGTACCGTGAGGAAGTGATACTACACCTCTCACCATCTGGTTAGCTTTACGCGGGTCAACACCCAAACGTACGTCGATATCCAGAGAAGCATCGAACTTAGTAAAAGTAATATCCTTTACCAACTGAGAAGCTTCTTTGAGAGAGTATGCTTTCCCTGCTTCAATTTTTTCTGCAGCCAACTTTTGATTTTTTGTCAGTTTACCCATTATCAATTGAAGTTAACCATCTTCATGGCAGCTTCTACAGTGAAACAGTTTAAGTCAACCATTTTGTCTTGAGCAATCGTACGAACCTGTTCCCAAGTAATCTCGGCAACTTTCTTACGGTTAGGCTCAGCAGAACCACTCTTTACCTTAGTCAACTCAAGTAATTGAATTGCAACGGGAGGAGTCTTGATTACAAAATCAAAAGACTTGTCTGCGTAGTAAGTGATAATCACAGGAAGAACTTTTCCTGCTTTGTCTTGGGTTCTGGCGTTGAATTGCTTGCAAAACTCCATGATGTTGATTCCCTTAGAACCCAAAGCAGGTCCAACGGGAGGTGATGGGTTTGCCGCGCCTCCTTTAATCTGTAATTTGATTAGTCCAGCAACTTCTTTAGCCATTTTTTAATTGATTTATATAGAACATTAATGAAAGAATATTACAGCGTAACACCTGTACTATTCTTTTTCAACTTGCATAAAGCCCAATTCGAGCGGAGTCTTCCGTCCGAATATCTTGACCATGACCTTCAGTTTCTTCTTTTCAGTATTCACCTCTTCAATGATACCACTGAAGCCAGTGAAAGGACCATAATTCACCTTGACTGTTTCGCCCACTACATAAGGAATATTCAGCTCTTCTGCTGTTTCCTGCAGTTCGTCTACAGTACCCAGGATTCGATTCACCTCTGATTGTCTCAAAGGAACCGGCTTATCTGATCCACCTAAGAATCCGATAACGTTAGGAGTATTTCTCAAGTGGTGAGAAACCTCACCTACCAAAGCAGCTTCCACCAAGACATATCCGGGAAGATAACTTCTCTCTTTGACAATCTTCTTGCCATTACGAACCGAATACACCTTTTCTGTAGGGATTAACACCTGAGAAACATAGTCACCAAGGTCGCTGTGTTTCATATCAGCCTCAAGGTATTCCTTCACCTTAGCTTCTTTTCCGCTAACGGCACGCAAAACGTACCATTTCTTTTCTATCTCAGCCATCTTTCACTCCTTACATTAATGTGGATAAACAAACTCCATTACGTTCTGGAAACAAAAGTCCATTAAAAATACTACCACTGCAATAAGTAGGGAAGCATATAAAACAACTACTGCACTGTTAGTAAGTTCAGAATACGTAGGCCACGACACTTTATGAACAAGTTCGTCGTAAGTTTCTTTAAAATAAGCTACAATTTTCTTCATTTCAGAAATATTAGCACGGGAGGAGAGGCTCGAACTCCCGACACCCG
>SAMEA103957795__coassemble_6893_pt1 | contig 2270 bp, 3 predicted proteins | sample SAMEA103957795__metabat2_low_PE_009 | metagenome-assembled genome bin SAMEA103957795 (sample SAMEA103957795) | gut metagenome | biome: gut; material: feces | host: Canis lupus familiaris | collected 2014
GAACTATTCTATCAATGGTTTCTAACCCTTGTACCAAAAAAAGACCAAAAATCGTGGAAAGACTTCAATAAAACAAGAAATAGATAGATTATGAGCTAATTTACCCTTTACTATCAATTGGATATAATGCAATGCGGAACCATATGCTTACGGATGATATAATCTGTGCAAATCTGGTAGATAGTTATATGACAGTTACTGCCATGTACCAATAGGCTGTATATTTCTGCAAATTTTCAGATTTTTATGGTAACGTTTTTACTATTGATGGTTATCCGCTGAATGTCTAAACTATCATTACAGACGGATACAAGTATAAGGGCATCTATGATATAACAGACCATGATGTAAATTCGTATCGAAATACATATTTGAACTGTTTTTATTTGAGTATGCGCGTAAAGTATTCCGTTATAGGTGTAAATTTTGAGAATTGTATACCTAAATGTTTGCTTTCTAAGTGGCACCCTTTACAGTCATTGTACTTTTAGATGATTTGCATTATAAGCTTTACCAGCAGCGAGTTTTTGTTTTCTAATTTCCGGAAATAGATGTTCATACTGGTATGCAAAAGTTCGCTGGTGTCTTAACTTTCTAATAAGTTAGTAAGAAGTGGTTTTCTGAAGAGAGTATAGAATAATGTAAAAACATTAAAATAAGACTATGATTTGGAACTACGAGCAGAAAAATGTATAATGATAAAGCTTAGACAAGCGAAAGTCTGTGAGTGACACAAAAAGACAGTTTTCAGTTACTAAATCGTTACACTTGAAAAATTGAACTGAATTAAAATGTTGATTCATAAGGATTTTAGAGAGAAAGGTTCATAATCCTATCTCTCCGAAATAACCACTGGAAATCAGAGAATTGTAAAACAAACACCCAATTTTACACCCAAGAATGTAAAATTGGGTGTTTGTTTATTATTTAAGATTCAGTTCTGCTATTTCTACAGTTTCGCATTATAAATCCACCTAATGCACACATTATTCCACTTATAAGGATATATATCGGTAAGAAATATAGTTGTCCAATAACTAAGGGATATGTTTCCATTTTGATTAGCCTGAAAGCAATAATCAATGCAATATCGATAATATAAGCTCCAACGGAAGTTCCAAATACCAAAAGCCATAATAAACCTATTTTAATTGGAGATGAAACCAACAGTCCAAATGCAGTTGCAAAGGCGTACGATACCACTATCAACATAATTACGGTGATATTTTCACCATAAAACATTAAAGGCAATGCCGTAAGGAAAAAGGTTATTGAAAATTCCCATATCCAAAATCGTTTATCTGTCAGTTTCATCGCTTATCTTCTTTTTAAGAATCAAATTCTATTCCTTGCTTATAATCTTCTAAATAGTCTGAGTATTCGTCGTCACTTGGAACTATTATTGTAATATCAATGACAACTTGATTGAAAGAGCAATTTCTATAACAGATTGCCGTTTTGTCGTTTCTGACAAAATAGACTTCCATACGTTCAATGCCACTATTATCGGTGGCGACTCCGATACGGCAGTAAACTCTCTCAAAAGTGAAAGGTATAGTTGTTTTTTTGTCTGAAATAGTTTTAATGGGAGAAGAGCAAGTTTTGGTCATACTTTTCCGCCATAAGGATATAAACAAGAATACTGCTAACGCTAAATTCATCCACATACCAAAAGACAATGCATCGATATATGAGTAACTTTGTTCAATAAGCAAGTCATTGTCTGTTGGCTCCACCACATATTTTAAGTATACATAAGTATTAGCCCATGTCAGAAGTTCATATATTGCAATAAGAGACAATGCAATTAAACCTGTTATTTTCTGCCACTTTTTCATGAATAAAATATTAAGCACAGCTGCACAAATTTACAAAAAACATCTTTTATATCAATAATGCAAAGCCAGATGCTTTTGTTTTATTTAAGTCCTTTGTCAGACGAATTACCAGAACACAATAATCGTTTGGCTATATATGAAATGGCGCAAGAGAGTATAGGAACGGATATAGTCCATAACAGCATTACAATTCCGACCAGTTCATTAGCTGTAATATAAGTTCCTTCGTCAGGAGGAATATTCGCATGGCGTCCACCATTATCATTCCAATCCCACACAAAGCAGAACAGTCCAAAAGAAAGGAGGGCCGTCGTAATCAGAAGCAAGTACCCTGCCAAATTCCACCATTGGTTGCCTTTATATAGTTTCCATGACGCTGCTCCGCCAAAAAGCATAAGGCAACAAAATCCAAAGGATGCTAAACCAAACAGC